>Ga0208618_1000084_pt1 | contig 42608 bp, 48 predicted proteins | sample CryBogCBE18Jul08_FD_184585 | JGI IMG/M metagenome (GOLD analysis project Ga0208618, IMG submission 184585) | Freshwater microbial communities from Crystal Bog, Wisconsin, USA - CBE18Jul08 (SPAdes) | ecosystem: Environmental > Aquatic > Freshwater > Lake | place: Crystal Bog, Wisconsin, USA...
TGAAGTGACTTGCGCATGGATTTCGAGGCCAATGATGACCTCCCAATCACCTGTCGCGCCCTTGATGAGCTTTTTAGGATCAAGCGTTCTGGTGTCCACAATCGCGTTCATCATTCATCCCCGAAGCTAACGTCTTATCAAACCAAGTCTTCACTCAGATATAGAGGGCTGAGCACCCTTTTTAATTCTTGCGATGGCATAACCCAGAACACTCCAGCCATATCCAGCGAGGATACGGAAAAGTGCATGAGCACCGCCGAAAATATATCCGCCTTCAAACCAAGAAATATCAAGCATTCGAAGGACGAAAGTTATGGCAGTTCCTGCTAATCCAGCCGCAAGGCCCGCCAAAATCAATTTACCAAATTGGTTGGCTTTCCACCCCATTAACAAGCCGATGCCGACCACGAAGGGGTCAAAGATCGCCTCAAGAATAAGCCATGTGAAGGGCTTTAGCCCCTCATATAGCGCTTCATAAAGGGGCATCAGGCCCACCACGCTTCTGGAAGCTTCGTCCTGCCTGCGGCTTGCTCAATCACTTCACCGAGTGAGAACAAGGTTTCTTCATCAAAGGGGCGGCCTATAAGCTGTAGGCCTAGCGGTAGCCCATCCGATGATAGACCCGCCGGAACAGCCAAGCCCGGAAGACCCGCCATATTAACGGTCACCGTAAACACATCGTTCAAATACATCTCGACTGGATCCGCGCCGCTCTTCTCTCCAATGCCAAAGGCAGGGGACGGTGTCGCAGGCGTTAGCACAGCATCTACACCCGATGCATAGGCCTTCTCGAAGTCCTGCTTGATCAAGGTGCGGATTTGTTGTGCTCGCACGTAATAGGCATCGTAATAGCCGGCAGAAAGCACATAGGTGCCAATCATGATGCGACGACGTACTTCGGGGCCGAAGCCTGCGGCGCGGGTTTTTTCATACATGTCGGTGATGTCTTTACCCGGAACACGCAAGCCATACCGCACACCATCATAACGGGCGAGGTTCGACGACGCCTCAGCGGGCGCGACAATATAATAAGCAGGCAATGCATATTTCGTGTGGGGCAACGAGATTTCGACAATCTCGGCACCAGCAGCACGCAGCATATCGGCGCCCTTGGTCCAAAGGGCGTCGATTTCTGCCGACATCCCTTCCACGCGGTATTCTTTCGGAATACCGATTTTCATGCCCTTCACCGAGCGGCCAATCGCGGCTTCATAATCAGGAACTGTGCGATCAACCGATGTTGTATCTTTAGGGTCGTGCCCAGCCATTGAGCGAAGCATAATCGCCGTATCACGGACCGTGCGTGCGATCGGTCCAGCCTGATCGAGCGAGGAAGCGAAGGCGACAATGCCCCAACGGGAACAGCGTCCATAGGTCGGCTTGATGCCAACGGTTCCAGTAAAGGCTGCTGGCTGGCGAATGGAACCGCCAGTATCCGTCGCTGTGGCACCCAAGCAAAGCCCTGCTGCCACCGCAGAGGCCGAACCGCCGGATGAACCACCCGGAACGAGTAATCCTTTTTTATCACCAGCGAGAACGGCTTTGGCCTTATCAGCCGACCAATTGGGTGGTGTCCAAGGCGAGGCAACCGGACCAAAGGCGGAGGATTCATTCGACGAGCCCATCGCGAACTCATCATTCGATAATTTGCCGAGCATCACCGCGCCATCGCGCCATAATTGGCTCGAGACAGTCGATTCATATTGCGGCACAAAATTAGCCAAAATATTCGAGCAGGCCGTCGTGCGGACGCCCTTCGTCGCGTAGAGGTCTTTAATGCCCAGCGGAATGCCCTCTAATGGACCTGCTTCGCCTCTGGCAATTTTCTCGTCAGATGCTTGCGCCATAGCGCGCGCTTGATCGGGTGTTTCAAGAACATAGGCGCCAAGCGGGCGGGCGGCTTCAACGGCGGCGATATGAGCCTGCGTCAATTCAACCGAAGAAATCTTTTTAGCCTTCAACGCGTCACGCGCATCGGCCAAGGTCATGTGGGTCAGGTCGGTCATGATGGCGCCTATTCGACGACTTTAGGAACAAGGAAATAATGGTCTTCGGTCATCGGCGCATTGCCCGTAACCGTTTCTGGATATCCGCCATCGCTCACCTGATCGACACGCTTCTTCATCGCCATAGGCGTGACGGAGGTCATTGGCTCGACGCCCGTTACATCCACTTCCCCGAGTTGCTCGACGAAAGAAAGCATGGCGTTCAATTCGCCCATCAGATGCGGGACTTCCTCATCGGTAACGGCAATGCGTGCCAATCGCGCAATTCGCCGGACAGTAGCCTGATCAACAGACATGATAACTCCAGAGCAAGGGTCAGGATTCGGATATGCCGCCTATAGCACCCGCGTGGGAAGCGCCGCAATGGAGGATCCCGGTGTTTCGACTTGGTATCGGACGCTCTGGCATGCTAACCCCGCTTCATGGATGAAAAAAACCGCTCCGATGCCGCCTTTAACCTCGCTTTGCCGCGCGGTTCGCGTCTTATGGGGCTTGATTTAGGGACAAAAACGATCGGTCTCGCCCTTTCGGACGTCGAGCGCCGCATCGCAACGCCCCTTGAAACGATTCGTCGGGTGAAATTCAAGGCGGATGCCACGGCGCTGCTTGGACTGGCAGAAAAACACGGGGTAGCGGCCCTCGTGATTGGCCTTCCTCTCAATATGGACGGTAGCGAAGGCCCCCGCGCCCAGGCAACGAGAGCTTTTGTTCGGAATTTATCGGCACTCTCGCCCTTGCCGGTGCTGTTTCAAGATGAGCGACTTTCGACAGCCGCTGTGACCCGAACATTGATTGATGCCGATGCTTCCCGCTCGCGGCGAGCGGAATTGGTCGATAAACTTGCCGCCGCCTATATCCTGCAATCGTTTATCGACCGCGTTAATACGACAAATTCAACCTTTTAAATTCCTATTTCCGATTGCGTGAACCTGCCCATGGCCGCTTTTCCTAATCTACTGACCGTGTTTCTTGTTATCGCTGTTGGCGCGACTTTGCGCGGCACGGGCGCTATTGTTCAAGAAAATTGGCGGGGATTTGAGCGGATTACCTATTTTGTCCTCTTCCCCGCAATGTTGATGTCAACAATGGCAACAGCAGATCTTGCCGCGACGCCCTTTATGGCCGTTGGCGCCACTTTGGTTTTTTCGCTACTGACGGTTGCTGCCATTCTGCTGATCATGCGGCCATGGCTCGCCCGCTGGCTTGATATGGATGGCCCTTCGTTCAGTTCCGTATTTCAAGGATCGATCCGCTGGAATTCGTTTGTCGCGTTTGCCATGGCATCGAGCCTGTACGGAAAACAAGGGGCTGCGCTTTGTGCTGTCGCCATTGCAGCGATGATCCCGTTACTTAACGTGTTAGCGGTGGGTGTTTTAGCTCGCTACGCCGCGGCAAAGCGGCCAACGCCGACTGAGTTTTTTAAAACGCTTATCCAAAATCCATTTATCTGGTCATGCCTGATCGGATTGGCGCTGCGGCCCGTCATACATTTCATCCCGACGGCTCTGTTTGCGCCCCTCACGATGATCGGCCAAACCTCGCTTGCTGCCGGATTGCTTGCCGCCGGTGCCGGTCTTGAACTTGCAGCCCTTCGGCGACCAACGCTGCATCATCTTGTTCCCAGCATCGCTAAACTGGTTGCCATGCCGCTCATTGCGAGTTTTTTCGCCGCGCACTTTGACATTTCAGGAACACCGCTCGCCGTAACCCTACTTTGCATGGCTGTGCCGACCGCCAGCGCATCCTATATTTTAGCCAAGCAACTCGGTGGCAATGCCATTTTGATGGCTGAGATTCTGACCCTTCAAACCTTAGGGGCGATGATATCGATGCCTGTCATATTAGCCAGTCTGGGATAAAATTGGCCATTAATTATCGATCCCTAATTTAGGTATTTTTGATCGATTTAACGCTAAAAATTTCTATTTAACATGTAAATATCAGCATTTTTCGTGTCAATTTTAGAAATTTTACGTATCTCACTCAGCGTCAGGTCGACGAAGTTTGCGTCGCGTACGTCGACTTGATCAATTTTTTAAATCGTCGTAACACAACTTAAAGGGATTTATATTCTATATTTCATTCATAGATTGTAGAATGTCTTCCCAGAAGAGCGTGTGGTTTAGTTCGGTGTATCTCTTAATTCATCCCGCCAAAAAGGTATAAACACATGGTTGCCATCGCCTTCAAAAAATCATCCGACATTGCCAATAGCGAAATATCCGCGATCGATTCTGCCCCGATCCTAACAAACGGAACCGAGCGCGAGGAAATCGCGCTTTATCTCGCTCAAATGACGGGCGAGCTTGCCGCTCTCGCCCGCAGTGCACAATACGACCTTCTCGGCTATTTTCTTGAAATGGCCCGGATTGAAGCCAAAGGGCATGCCGGCGTGCTGAGAGCGCCTAACTAATTCGATTCGAATACGATTGAACGCTGATAGAAACGAGACCACCACCGCTGCGCTCAATCGCTCCCTCCAATTCGAGTTCAAGTAAAATTGTTTGTACCATTGACGCGCTATGCCCGGTCAAACGGACCAAATCGTCAATGGAAATTGGGGATGGCCCCATCAGTTGAACGAGTTGTTGCTTAGGATTTTGTACTGCGTACCCAGTCAAGGTCCCGTTGTTATCATCCTCCGAGGCAACGGGACCAATTTTTTGAGACGCCGGCCTTAACGTACTACCTTCGCGAAAGCCTTTTTCATCAAGGTCTAATTCGTCCCACAAAGGTTCGTCGCCAGATTGATCACCGGCCTCATAAGCATGAGGCGGCCAATCTTCCCGTCCCAACATGGGTGCCAATGCCGCCATTACATGTTCAGCGGAACCGATGAGCGTGGCGCCTTCTCGTATTAAATCATTAGTACCCTCAGCACGGGGATCAAGTGGCGAGCCTGGGACGGCAAAAACATCCCTGCCCTGTTCTGTTGCAAAACGGGCGGTGATCAACGAGCCGGATCGCAACGCTGCTTCCACCACAATCACACCCAAAGAAAGGCCGGAAATAACGCGGTTTCTTCGTGGAAAATCGCGCCCGCGCGGCTCCCACCCCATGGGCATTTCAGAAATGGCAGCACCCGTTTCCAAAATGAGGTCTAATAGTTCCATGTTCTCGCTCGGATAAACTTTATCATGCCCCCCAGCAAGCACTGCGACAGTCCCTGTTGCCAAAGAGGCACGATGAGCATGGGTATCAATGCCGCGTGCCAGCCCCGATATAACAACGCAATGGGCTCGACCAAGACCCTCGGCCAATATTTCAGCCATTTTCAATCCGCCACCCGACGCATTTCGTGAGCCGACGATAGCGACACTTGGCCGCTCAAATAAGGTAGCGTTTCCGCGCAGACCGATCATCGGCGGCGCGGAATCGATCATTCGTAACAGGCGTGGATAATCGGGCTCACCCATCGCAACAAACCGGACGCCATATCGAGACGCAAGCGCCATTTCATCTTCAGCCTCCGTGACCGTCGTTACACGGCCAATTCGACCTTGATGGGCAAGAAGGGATGGTAGCGCCGCAAGGGCCTCGCCTGCGCCGCCATATCGATTAATTAAGGTACGAAAGGTTCTGGGGCCAACGCCCTCAGTGCGTGACAGGCGAAGCCAATCAAGCCTTTGGCGATCCGTTAATTTGCGTCCCACCGTTTGATCGCTCATTTTTTGATCCGATACGGCCTTCGGTTCCATTTAATAAACGAGCGATATTGGCGCGATGCATCCACCAAAGCACAACTGTCATAAAATACAGGGTCACAGTGATCGGAATGCCGTCTAGATAATAAGCGATCAAAGGTGCCAAAAGACTGGCAATAAGAGCCGACAGGGATGAATAGCGGGTCACAAAGGCCGTCAGTAACCAGATAACAGCGAAGCCAAGTGCGGCGGGCCAAACAAGAGCAAGCGTAACGCCTAAATAGGTGGCCACACCCTTTCCACCTTTAAAGCGCAACCAAACTGGAAAAAGGTGTCCGAAAAAAGCGGCAAGACCAGCAAGAATTGTAAAATCAGATCCAATGAATTCTGCGACAACCAATACCGCGGCTGTCCCTTTAAGCATGTCACCGAGAAGCGTGGCGGCGGCCAAGCCTTTTCGACCTGTCCGCAGAACATTGGTTGCACCAATGTTACCCGAGCCGATTTGTCGTAAGTCACCCGCACCAAAAAAGCGCGTTAGCAAAACGCCAAAAGGGATAGAGCCGAACAGATAACCCACTAAGGTGGCTGCAATCATCGCTTCGTTACCTAGCATCAGCCTTTCCTTTTCGAATGATCAGGCTTCATGAACAATTTGACCGCCGACCATCGTCATATGCACGCGTCCTTGAAGCCGCGCGCCGTCGAAAGGCGTATTCTTACAGCGTGAATGAAGCGTATCGGGATCAAGGACGAAAGGTTCGTCAGGATCGAAGAGAATAAGATCAGCTGGCGCGCCTTTTAAGAGACGTCCTTGCGGTAAACCGATCAAATCGGCAGGTCGCGTTGAAAGGGCTTGCAGGAGACGAGGCAATGCAACGTCATCGCTATGCACCAAGCGTAAAGCTGCAGACAATAATGTTTCTAAACCAATGGCACCATCCGCACATTCCGCAAAGGGTTGACGCTTGGTTTCAACATCTTGCGGATTATGATCGGATACGATGACATCAATCAGACCCGATGCAACACCCTCAACCATTGCACGACGATCATCCTCGTCGCGTAAAGGCGGCGATAGTTTCAAGAATGTTCGATAGGTGCTGATATCATTTTCGTTCAAGGCGAGATTATTTATCGATACGCCACAAGTAACCGGCAGCCCTTCAGCCTTTGCTCTAGCAATGATCTCGAGCGATGAGGCACATGAAATCATAGCTGCATGATAACGGCCTCCCGTTAATCGAACGAGGCTGATATCGCGCTCCAGCATAATGGTTTCTGCTTCGCGCGGGATACCGGGAAGGCCCAAGCGGCTCGAAAGCTCGCTCTCATTCATCACCCCACCGTCGGCAAGGGCTGCGTCTTCGAGATGGTGAACAATAAGCGCACCAAAATCACGCGCATAAGTAAGCGCGCGACGCATGACTTGTGCATTAGCAATCGAACGTGCGCCATCGGTAAAGAATACAGCGCCAGCCTCTTTCAAAAGACCGATTTCGGTCATTTCTTTACCGTTGAGACCTTTGGTTAAGGCCGCGGCCGGAAGCAATCGAATGCCTGCTTTTTCGCGCGCACGACGAACGAGATAATCAACGACAGCCGGATCATCGACCGGAGGATTTGTTTCCGGCATGGAAACTACTGTTGTAACACCGCCCGCCGCTGCCGCACGGCTTGCGGATGATAAGGTTTCACGATGCTCTGCACCGGGCTCCCCAACAAAGGCACGTAAATCAACCAGGCCAGGCGCTAGAGTGCGGCCACGCCCATCAATGACCAAGGCACCTTCGGGCGGAGCAGAGGCGTCGATCGCACGCCCCCATGCGTGAATAACACCATTCTCGATCGCCAGAGATCCATTGGTCTCTGTCGCCGTTAGAGGGTCAACAAGATGGGCATTAATAATGAGTACGGGACGCAACGTCATCATGCGCGCAACTCACTGTTCGGAAGATGCCGGGATAGCGCTTCAAGGACCGCCATCCGAACGGCAACCCCCATCTCGACTTGCTCGCGAATGAGCGATTGCGCGCCATCCGCAATATCCGACGCTATCTCCACACCCCTGTTCATTGGACCAGGGTGCATAACGAGTGCGTCCGGTTTAGCAAGCGCGAGCTTTTCTGAGTCTAACCCAAAATAGCGGAAATATTCTTTGACCGATGGGACGAATGATCCGTTCATCCGCTCCCTCTGCAGGCGCAACATCATGACAATGTCGGCGTCTTTCAGGCCCTCACGCATATTATTAAAAACCTTGGCACCCATATTTTCGATGCCGGTCGGAAGAAGCGTCGATGGGCCGACGACGCGGACATCGGCGCCAAGGGCATTCAGCAAAATAAGATTGGAGCGCGCGACACGCGAATGCAGAATGTCACCACAAATGGCGACAACGAGACCGCGAATCCGGCCCTTATTCCGCCTGATGGTCAATGCATCGAGCAGCGCTTGTGTCGGATGTTCATGTTGACCGTCCCCGGCGTTGATCACCGAGCAATCCACTTTTCGGGCCAAAAGCTGGACGGCACCCGCCGAATGATGCCGGACAACAATTAAATCTGGTCGCATCGCATTGAGCGTCATCGCCGTATCAATCAGCGTCTCACCCTTTTTGATGGAGGAAGAGCCAACCGACATGTTCATGACGTCAGCACCGAGCCGTTTTCCGGCCAGCTCGAACGAGGCTTGGGTGCGTGTTGAGGCTTCAAAAAACAGATTAATCTGTGTTCGACCTCTTAAAGTGGCCTTTTTCTTCTCAATCTGACGGGAAACCTCAACGGCTTCATCGGCTAAATCGAGAAGTTGAATAATGTCATCAGGCGCCAATCCCTCGATGCCGAGGAGATGACGGTGCGGAAAAAGCCGGCCCGGGGCGGTCAAATTGCTCATTAAAAGTCGGCTATAGAGGGGAGTGAGGCCGCAATCAAGCGCTTCGATGCGAAGCCCGGAAGGCCTATGTGGATTAATTTAAGCAAACCTTGCCCTTGACGCGCCGCCTTTCGCTTGCGACATGAGGCCTCCAATAGAGCAGTCCTGCTTGATTTTTCAAAGCGCTAGGGAATTTACGCATGAAGGTTGTCGTCGTCGAATCGCCCGCTAAGGCCAAGACGATCAACAAATATCTTGGAAAAGGCTACGAGGTTATCGCCTCGTTTGGCCATATCCGGGATTTGCCTCCAAAGGACGGCTCCGTTGATCCTGAGAAGGATTTTGACATGACCTGGGAGGTCGACAGCAAGGCCTCCAAGCGCGTTTCCGACATTGTGAACCTTGTTAAAGGTTCCGATGGGCTCATTCTCGCAACCGATCCGGATCGCGAAGGCGAAGCCATTTCATGGCATATTGTTGAAGCGCTCAATAACCGCCGTGCTTTGAAGGGCGTTCCAGTCGAACGCGTCACCTTCAATGCTATTACCAAAGACGCCGTTCTAGACGCGATGGCCCATCCCCGCCAAGTGGACCAAGCCTTGGTCGACGCCTATCTAGCGCGCCGTGCGCTTGATTATCTTGTCGGCTTCCGTCTATCGCCCGTTTTGTGGCGCAAACTGCCGGGCGCACGCTCGGCCGGACGCGTTCAATCGGTCGCATTGCGTCTTGTTTGTGAGCGCGAGCGCGAAATCGATACCTTCATTACACGCGAATATTGGTCGCTGCTGGCCAAACTTACGACCGCTGCTGGCCAAGAGTTTGAAGCGCGTCTTGTTGGCGCCAATGGCAAAAAGATAGCGCGTCTTGATATTGGCTCTGGCAAAGAAGCTGAAGCGTTCAAGAAGGATCTTGAGTCCGCCTCTTTCACCGTAAGTTCCGTGGAATCAAAACCTGCCAAGCGCCATCCCTACCCGCCTTTCACGACGTCAACTTTGCAACAAGAAGCGAGCCGCAAATTAGGGCTCGCCCCTGCGCGCACGATGCAGCTTGCACAACGCCTTTATGAAGGCGTGGATATCGGTGGTGAAACCGTTGGCCTCATCACCTATATGCGTACCGACGGTATAGACATGGCGCCCGAAGCCGTTGGGGCCGTTCGCCGTATGATCGAGAAAGAATTTGGCAGCGTCTATCTGCCCGGCGTGCCTCGGAAATATTCGTCTAAGCAAAAAAATGCGCAAGAAGCGCATGAAGCGATCCGTCCGACAGATATTTCTCGTCATCCAAAACAAGTTGCTAAGCTTATAGATGCTGAGCAAGCCAAACTGTATGAATTGATTTGGACGCGGACCCTCGCCTGCCAGATGGAGTCAGCCGAGTTTGAACGCACGAGTGTTGATATTCTGGCCGAAGCAGGTTCTCGTAAGCTTGATCTCAAAGCCACCGGACAGGTTGTAACCTTTGACGGCTTTTTGAAACTTTACCAAGAATCGCGCGACGATGAGTCGGAAGATGAAGATGCGCGCCGTTTGCCGCCGATGAAACAGGGCGAAAAACTTGCAAAGCGCGAGATCAAGGCCGATCAACATTTCACAGAACCTCCGCCGCGTTTCTCGGAAGCTTCTCTTGTGAAGCGTATGGAAGAATTGGGCATTGGTCGGCCTTCGACTTACGCCTCGACTTTGGCTGTTTTGAAAGAACGTGAATATATCCGTATTGAAAAGAAGCGCCTTCATGCCGAAGATAAAGGCATGTTGGTAACGGGCTTTCTTGAAAGCTTCTTTTCCAAATATGTTGAATATGATTTCACTGCGGCTCTTGAAGAAGATCTCGATAAGATTTCAAACTCCGAGATTGGCTGGAAAGAAGTGCTGCGTGCCTTCTGGAAAGAATTCTCTGCGGCGATTGAAGGCACGACTGAACTTGAGCGGACAAAAGTTATCGACGCCCTCAACGAAACAATGGGCTCGCACATTTTCCCTGCGAAAGCGGATGGATCCGATCCGCGTGGGTGCCCTTCATGCGGCACTGGTCGCATCTCGCTTAAGCTTGGTAAATTCGGGGCCTTTATCGGATGCTCAAATTATCCTGAATGCCGTTTCACACGGCAATTAGGTGCGCCTGCCGATGGCGCAGAAAATGGTGAAGGCGGCGAAGGCGGCACACCGGGCACGCGTGTATTAGGCAAAGATCCTGCAACCGGCGAGGATATCACCCTTCGTGACGGGCGCTTTGGCCCTTATGTCCAACTTGGCGAAGGCGAAAAAACCAAGCGTCAAGGGTTGCCAAAAGGCACCAGCCCAAGTTCCGTTGATTTGGAATTGGCCCTCAAGCTCCTCTCCCTGCCCCGTGAAGTTGCAAAACATCCAACCTCAGGCGAACCTATTTTGGCGAATATTGGTCGCTATGGCCCCTATGTGCAGCATGGAAAAACCTATGCCAATCTTGGCGCTGGCGACGATGTTCTGGAAATCGGTGCCAACCGTGCTATCGACTTAATCATAGCAAAAGAATCAGGCACTGGCGGATCGCGCTTTGGTCGAGCAGCTGCTGCGCCTGGTCGCGTTGTAGGCGCCCATCCAGAGGGTGGCGAAATCACGGCCAAAGACGGCCGTTACGGCCCTTATGTCAGCTGGAACGGTGTAAACGCTACGCTACCCAAGGGATCTACGCCTGATGCTGTAACGCTTGAAGAAGCGATCGCCTTGATAACGGCAAGAGCTGCTGTTGCCCCTGCCAAGAAAACAGCCAAAAAGCCCGCTTCTTCGAAAAAGCCAGCCGCGAAGAAGGCTTCGGCTACGAAGAAGTCAGAAACAACAACAAAGGCAGCGGCGCCGAAAAAGCCTGCTGCAAAGAAGACAGCGACCAAGAAGACGGCGGCAAAGAAAACCACAAAGGCAAAAGCCTGATTTTGCCTTGATTGGTTATTTAGAAAAAAGCGCGTGTGTCACATGGGCACCCGCTTCGATTTTGTATTTTGATGCTAATCCCGCATTAATCTCAAGGACGGCCAGAACAGGTTCACCCGAAGGCAATACGCGGGTTGAATAAGGCTCGGCATTGGCAATAACGCGCGCAATTGTGCCATTGGCCCGAATAAAAATCATATCAAGTGGAATGAGTGTATCTTTCATCCACATTTGAACCGGACGTTCTTCGCCAAAATCAAAAAGCATGCCGCGTAATTCAGGGAGATAAGGGCGAAACATAAGGCCCTGTTCGCGCTCAGTCTCAGTGCGCATGATTTCGCAATCAAACCTGACAGGACTCGTTGGCGTCTCAATGGTAACCGCTTCGATGCGCCCTTCCGCTCGGGCTGACGAGCTTAAAATGGCGAATAAGCACCCGGTTGCAAGCAAAGAACAGAGCGCAAACGGTAGCCACGAGCGAATAGAAGGTTTCATACTCCCATTTTTGGCGGTTTCCGCCCGAATGGTCAATGTGAAAACGGCACGCCTTCGCCATCGACCAAGCGAATTTCAGAAGCCATAAGACCTTTCACGCCAGGACCATAACGAACGAGAAGCTCCTGATCTGGCCGAACTTCTGCCAAACCATAACGCCGGAGCACCTCCATATGAAGGAAGATGTCCGGTGATCCTTCCCCCTCATTGGCAAATCCGAAGCCACGCAACCGATTGAACCATTTTACCCTCACCCTGACCAAGGGGCTCGTCGGTGTGACGGCAATATGGGTACGCGGTGGCGGTAATTGTGACGGATGAACGGCCGTCGATAAGTCCATTGAGACAATACGCAGGACTTGCCAGCCGCGCCGTCCTGCTACCGCCTCAAAAACAAGCCGAGTTCCTTCATAAGCAACCCGAAAGCCGTCGCGTTGAAGGCAAGTGACGTGCAATAAAATGTCGGGACCCCCGCCGTCGGGAACGACGAACCCAAAACCTTTGGCAACATCAAACCACTTTATAGATCCAGATAGAGAAACCGGGGCCGTTAAGATCGAATTTGCCGAAACATCACTCACATCCTGGCTGCGACGATTTTCTGACGGCATCGGAGCACCCAAACCTTCTTTAACCATTCGACTCACCTCTACTTAATATGCTTACGTTACGGCATTTTATTAAATAATGGCAACTGATTTTAAATTCAAATATAAATTTGATCACTCTGTTTAAATTGAAAAATAATTTATAATTAAGCCTATAAATAAAAATAAATTAAATTTAATTGTATTATTAAATAAACGAATAAAAAAATAATATTGATATATTACATTATATATTTGAATATATTGATAAATATATTTTTATTTTAATCTAATCTTGAAAATTAATACTAAAAAAATTTGTATTTTTAGCGGATCCATTGCTTTTAGCGCTTGGCATACCGAGCATAAATCCGCTGGCTCTAGAGAAAAGCTCGGCCTATTGGGTATGATTGAATCATCGTCGCGCGGCACTTACCGCTTGTTATGTCTTAAGGAGAGATCCGATCATGAAAATGACCACCGAAGAAGCTTTCGTTAAAGTCTTGCAGATGCACGGCATCGAGCATGCTTTTGGCATTATCGGATCAGCATTTATGCCGATTTCGGACCTTTTTCCGAAGGCGGGAATTAAATTCTGGGATGTCGCCCATGAAACCAATGGTGGCCTGATCTGCGATGGATATACCCGCACGACGGGCAAGATCGCTATGGCCATTGCACAGAACGGCCCTGGCGTCACAGGCTTCGTAACGGCCATGAAGACGGCATATTGGAACCATACGCCACTTCTGCTCGTGACCCCGCAAGCAGCTAACAAGACCATTGGTATGGGCGGCTTCCAAGAAGTGGAACAGATGGCCATGTTCCGCGATATGGTTTGCTATCAGGAAGAAGTTCGTGACCCGAGCCGCGTGGCGGAAGTTTTGAACAGGGTGATCTTGAAGGCTAAGCGGCTTTCAGCCCCTGCGCAAATCAACATTCCTCGCGATTTCTGGACGCAAGTCATCGATGTGCCGCTGCCAACTATCCTCGAATTTGAACGTCCCTCTGGCGGCGCCCATGCGATTGCCGAAGCCGCAAAGTTGCTGTCCGAAGCAAAATTCCCCGTTATCCTTTCGGGTGCCGGTGTTGTGCTTGGTGGCGCTATTCCAGATTGTGTCGCATTGGCCGAGCGCCTCGATGCGCCGGTGTGCAGCAATTATCAACACAATGATAGCTTCCCTGGCAGCCATCGTCTCGCAGCCGGCCCCTTAGGCTATAATGGCTCGAAAGCAGCCATGGAGCTGATCGCGAAGGCTGACGTTGTTCTAGCGCTTGGCACACGGCTTAATCCGTTTTCGACGCTGCCCGGCTATGGCATTGATTACTGGCCTAAAACGGCAAAGGTCATCCAAGTCGATATCAACCCTGATCGTATTGGACTAACAAAGCCCGTAACGGTTGGTATTTGCGGCGATGCCAAGCAAGTCGCGCAGCAAATTCTTGCGCAGCTTGCACCGACCGCTGGCAATGATGGGCGCGATGCCCGCAAGGCATTGGTTCACCAAACCAAATCAGCCTGGTTACAGCAGCTCTCGTCGATGGATCATGAAGATGATGATCCCGGCACGACGTGGAATGATCGCGCCCGTAAGGCCAATCCTGATCGTATGTCACCACGTCAAGCATGGCGCGCCATTCAAGCAGGATTGCCTGCCGATGCGATCATCTCGTCAGATATCGGTAATAATTGTGCGATTGGTAACGCCTATCCGACCTTCGAACAGGGGCGGAAATATTTGGCGCCGGGCCTGTTTGGACCCTGCGGTTATGGTTTCCCGTCGATTATTGGCGCAAAGATTGGCAATCCTGATACGCCGGTGGTTGGTTTTGCCGGTGATGGTGCCTTCGGTATTTCAATGTCTGAAATGAGCTCCATCGGACGCGAAGAATGGCCAGCGATTACCATGGTGATCTTCCGCAATTATCAATGGGGTGCGGAGAAGCGTAATTCGACCCTTTGGTACGATGATAATTTCGTCGGCACCGAGCTAGACCCGCATCTATCCTACGCCCGTGTGGCCGAAGGCTGCGGACTGAAAGGTGTAACGGTCAAAACCCAGGCAGAAGTGACGGCGGCGCTTAAAGAAGCATGCGACGCTCAGAAAAAGGGCGTTACGACTTTTATCGAAATCGTGCTCAACCAAGAACTGGGCGAGCCGTTCCGGCGGGATGCGATGAAGAAGCCGGTCGAAGTGGCAGGGATCAATCCTTCCGATTTCAGGCCGCAGACGGTCGCTTGACCTAAACGTAATCCTCTTAATCACACTCGATCAGAGCCCCTGCTTCACAAAAGCAGGGGCTCTTTCGTATTGTAGCGGTATCGGTCATGATCCTGCCATGCAATTAGGGCGTAGTATATCTGACACTATATTAACCAGGGGCTTATCATGAAACTTCAACATGCCGTTCTCGCCTTGTCCTTATCCGTGGTGGCCACATTTGCGGTGGCGTCAACCGCCGCCATCGGTGAACGCCAGCAAGTAATGAAATCGAATGGCGCTGCCACGAAATCAATTATGGGCATGCTGAAGGGGGAAGCTCCTTTTGACCTTCCGACCGTGCAAAAGGCACTCGCAACCTATCAAGAAAATACGACCAAATTCGTGACTCTCTTCCCTGATGATTCTAAAACAGGCGAGAAGACATCGGCATCGCCGAAAATCTGGGAAGATATGGCAGGCTTCCTAGCTGCTAACGAAAAATTTAAAGCCGATGCCAAAGCCGCTTCTGTAGCCATCATTGATGAAGCATCCTTTAAAGCGACGATGCCAAATGTTGTGAAGAATAATTGCGGCTCATGCCATGAAGCTTGGCGTATCAAGGATGGGCAATAAGCAGGGCCGATATAGGCTTGGTCATGAATTTGCCTGCTCGCCTCCTATTGGTTTTTGGTATCTTTGTCCTTGCCGCTAGTTATTGGCTTACGGATTTCGACGCCCATTTTGCTTTTCGTGGCGATGGGCGTTGGAAGCCGACGCGCGCAGGAGACCCTGTAAATGGGAAAGTGCTCTTCGCAGCAGGCGGCTGTATTTCATGTCATGCCTCATCGGGCTCGGATGATCGTTTGCACTTAGGCGGTGGGAAACCTCTCAAGACCCCCTTTGGTATTTTTTATCCGCCCAATATTTCACCCGACCTGAACGATGGCATAGGTCGCTGGACGGAAACCCAATTTATTCGAGCGATCCGTGATGGCACCGCTCCCGATGGTAGCCCTTACTACCCGTCCTTCCCTTATACATCCTATCGTCACCTTTCACCCGATGATGCGATCGACATCTTTGCCTATATACGAACCCTACCACCTGTTAGCGGAAGGCCCCCAAGCCACGACCTGACATTTCCATTCTCAATCCGCCGGGGTGTGGGCTTATGGAAGCTCGCCTTTCTCAACGGGAGCGTCATAGAAGTCGAAGGCGACCGTAGTGAAAGTTGGAATCGTGGCCGCTATCTTGTCGAGGGTGTAGGCCATTGCGCCGAATGCCATTCGCCACGAAACTTTGCGGGCGCGATTATTGATGAGAAGCGCTTATCGGGTGGACCTAATTTAGAAGGTAAGGGCATTGTTCCCAATATCACGCCAGATAAAACCGGGCTTGCCGCATGGTCCGAAGCCGACATAGCCAATCTGCTCAAAGACGGGTTTACACCGGATTTTGACTCGGTTGGCGGATCCATGGCCGAGGTCGTTCGTAACACCGCGGAACTGAGCGATATGGACCGCATGTCCATGGCAATTTACCTGAAATCATTACCGCCAATTCAGGGGCAAATGCGTTCAAAATAGCTTCATATGAAGCGACCATCGTAGTCCGGCCTGTCCGAATCAGCGTAACGAATGGGCGAATATATTTCCGTGTAATGCGTAAGGGAGCCTGATACATGTCTGATGATGAAGTTCCAGAAATGCCAGAAAAGTCGAACCGCAAGGTAGCTTTGTTCATTACCACTTTGGCCTTGCTGTTTGCGCTGGCGGAACTCGGAGCAAAAAGCTCGCAGACCGATGCCATCGCTTTCAATGTAAATGCAGCCGATACGTGGGCCTTCTATCAGGCCAAATCGATCAAGCAGACAACTCTCCGAACGGCAGCTGAAAGTTTAGAAGCATCTATGGATCCTGCGGCGTCGGCGGAATTAGTAGCGAAGCAGAAAAAAGTGATCGCAGATTGGCGGTCAACCGCTGACCGGTACGAAAGCGATCCTGTTAAAAATGAGGGCAAAAAGGAACTGACGGAAAAGGCCCTTGCTTTTGAACATCAACGTGACTCGGCTATGGAGCATTATCATGTCTTCGAAATTGCGGGCGTTGTCTTGCAAATTTCAGTGGTGTTAGCATCAACATCGGTTGTGACAGGAATGTCGATGTTTGTTATTCTTGCCGCTATTGGCGGTGCATTGGGTGTGGTTCTAACAGCTATTGCTGCTTTTGCTCCGGGAATGTTCCACGTTGTCTTAGCTTTGTTGGGTGGCCACTAACCCACCCAACTAGCAAATGCATGACATGGATAGTCTGGTTGTTTCTTAAACTGTCATGATCATGTCATATAACTGCCAGACTGCGTTGGCAGTCCTAAAATATAGAGGTGACTGGATTTTCTCTTCCAGTTACCCGCTGTAGTTTACGAATAAGGCCAGTTAAAAATGTGATCGAATGATCGGCAAGGCACGGAAGGTCAGTCATGACGGATGTAGAAAACTCTGAAGATGCCATTTCGGTTGGCATCACGCCGCGCCCTAAAAAGCTTTTCTGCGCGATTACGCATAAAGAATTGCCGCGTAAAAAATTGGTTGAGCTTGGCTCGCTTCGCCCCTCACTCGCCGATCGTATTCGCGAAGACTACCCAGACCTTCAGGAAGACGCGTATATCGCGCTCAACGAAGTTGAAAGGTATCGAACGCTCTATGTCGAAGAGATGCTTAAACTCGAGCATGGCGAACTAACAGAGCTTGATCGCCAAGTTGCGGAAAGTCTAGCCGATCACGATACGATCGTTGAAAACATCGAAGAAGAATTTGAAGAGACCCGCACCTTTGGTGAACGCGTATCCGATGGGCTTGCCGCCTTTGGTGGATCTTGGGCTTTTCTTATCAGCTTCTTTGCTGTTCTTGTCATATGGATGTCGGTCAATATTTGGCTCGGCGAGCAGCAGGCATTTGATGCCTATCCGTTCATTCTCCTTAACCTTGTGCTCTCGTGCATCGCGGCCATTCAAGCGCCGATTATTATGATGAGCCAGAAACGCCAAGAAACAAAAGACCGCTTGCGCGCGTTTAACGATTATAAAGTTAATCTTAAAGCCGAACTTGAAATCAGGCATATTCAAGAAAAGTTAGATTACCTTTTAACCAAACAATGGCAGCGCCTCTCCGAGATGCAGCAAATGCAAATGGAATTGATGCAGGAAAATTTGCTTCAATTAAGGACCAAAAGTCCACGTAAAATTGTCATCAAGAAAAAGCGCTCGAAAAAGCTTACGGGCAAAAAGACCGAGACAGTCCCGCCTGCGAAGGAGACAGCTTAAAACATCTGCGCTTCTCGAACTTAATAATGGGGTGGCGGCGGCTCAGGCGATTGCCGCTGCGGCTCAAGGGTCTGTAGCTCTTCACGAAGCCGACCAAGTTGCCGTTCTAGTAAATCAATCTTTCGCCATTGCGCGGTAATGACATCGTTCAGATCCGAGATCATTTTATCTTGGTGGGCCAATCGAATTTCAATCGCCTCAATGCGGCCTGTTTCAGTATCAAAAAGTGTCATTATGTCGTTTCCACGGAAATGAATGAGAAGACTAGCGCTATGCGTCTATGAAATAAAGTAAATCTGAATTACGCCAAACGGAGTATGATAAAGGCGCAGTTAGTCGTCATACCGTATGGCGCCTTATAAGGGTAATAGTGTTCTATGGTCGATCAACCCAACAAACGAGAACCTTCTGAAGTTTCGGAAAGCCCTAAAAATATTATCTTAGAAACCTTTGTTGACGCGATGCGTCTCGCGATTACGCCTGTTACCCTTGTAACAACGGCAGGTGCGGCGGGTGAATTTGGATTGACCGTAAGTGCGTTTAGTTCCGTCTCAGCCGATCCACCCTTGGTTCTTGTTTGCATCAAGCGGACCAATCAAATTGAGGCGGCTATCCGCCAAAATGGCGTTTTCTGTGTCAATGTGCTTTCAAGCGGCCAATCAGATTTAGCCGATGCATTTGCGGGACGATCACCTAGCATTGCCCCCTATGATTTTAATGCAGCAAGCTGGACGATCGGGATTACGGGCGCACGCAGGCTCGCAAACGCAACGGCCAGCTTCGAATGTGAAATGTATAACGCCGTTGAAGCCGGGACCCATTCGGTATTAATAGGAAGAGTAATTGGCCTTACAGCGAGTGACCATAAACCGCTCGCCTATCAAGATAGGGCCTATCGAAGCATACCCTAAGCGATAAGTAATTCAGGCATCGCGGAACGGGGATCGAGAAACGAGTTTGCGATGCTGGTGTTTTCTTCCTTCCTTATAGGCTATATTTTAAGCCAATTTTTCAGATCTTTTCTTGCCGTCATCGCGCCTGAGCTGGCGGTAGAATTATCGCTTGATCCACAAGCGCTCGCGACCATGCAAACGGCTTGGATTCTCGGCTTTACTGTCATGCAGTTTCCGGTTGGGTGGGCGCTTGATACCATCGGGCCGAAGAAGACTGTGACAACAACGATGCTAGCCGCCATTCTCGGCGCAGCACTCTTTGCACATGCCAATTCGACGCTCGAACTCGATATTGCTCTTGCTTTGGTAGGTATCGGCTGCAGCGCTATTTATATGGGCGCCATTTTTGTGATGGGCCGCATCTATAGCGCCAAACGATTTGCACTCCTTTGCTCATGGCTTATTGGGCTTGGATCCGCCGGAAATTTATTGGCAGCATCACCATTATCATGGGCCGCCACAGCGATCGGGTGGCGCAATGCCATGTCATTAATGGCCTTCATTACACTGCTTGCAACTGCACTGCTCTTTTTTACCATCCATGATCCGAAAAAATCCGAAAGCACGCGTCATGATGGATTTTTAAGCGGAATTTGGACGGTCCTTCGGATTAGGGCCCTTTGGCCGATCCTCCCTCTAACAGCAATCAGCTATGCCGTATTGATCGCCGAGCGCGGGCTTTGGGCAGGACCTTATCTTTCCAATGTGCACGGGCTCGGTCCGGTTGATCGCGGCAATGGGCTATTGGTTATGGCGGCGGCAATGTCATTCGGTGCAATGGTCTATGGCCCACTTGATCATTGGCTTGGCACCAATAAATGGATTGTAGCCATCGGCACGGCGATTACCGCCCTCTGCTTCCTCTATCTCGGTCTTGGCAACCCATCCACATCGCTAGCGATCCTTACGCTTTCGATTCTGGGTGCAAGCGGACTAACCTATGGTGTTTTAATGGCCCATGGCCGTTCCTTTGTGCCAGACCATTTGCTGGGTCGTGGCCTGACCCTCATGAACATTCTTTTCATAGGCGGCGCCGGCATCGTTCAGCCTATTTCCGGTGCGGTAATGAACCAAATGAAGAGCCTGCCGGTCGCCGAAGGATACGCCACACTGCATTTTTATTTTGGCGTTTCACTTATCGGGGCTTTAGCGATCTACGTTTTTTCGAAAGATGTTATCCGGACGCGCAATGAGCCTAGCTGAGATTTTTTGTCTATTCCTGCAAATGTGATAAAATACCCCTGTAACGACAAATAGGGCACATTCATGGCAAAGCCACCACCGCCAGACCTTTTAAGCGCCTTAAAGGCAGCCCGTGAACAAAGTCAGGGCAAATTGCCATCTTCCCCGAAGCCTAAGAAAGATGAGGGTTTGACGCTCGAAATCTTTGCGAAGGCCTTTGCCAAAGCAAAAAACCTTCAAAAACTCCATTAAAGCTCGACTAATCAAACCGTGACTGCATAAACAAAAAAGCCACGCGATGCGTGGCTTTGATGTATCGGGTTGGAGCCGAGTATTGAAAGCCGGCTAACCTTTGAAATCTTAGCGCTTCGAGAACTGGAAGCTACGACGAGCCTTCTTGCGGCCGTATTTCTTACGCTCGACCGTACGGCTGTCGCGGGTCAGGAAGCCTGCCTTTTTCAAAACGCCACGCAGTTCTGGCTCGAAATAGGTAAGAGCCTTCGAAAGACCATGGCGCACCGCGCCGGCCTGACCCGAAAGACCACCACCAGCAACGGTAACAACAACGTCATACTGGCCTGAGCGCGAAGCAATGCCAAATGGCTGCTGCAAGATCATTCGGAGCACGGGACGAGCGAAGTAAACTTCGAGCGCACGGCCATTGACCGTGATCGTACCCTTGCCTGGCTTGATCCAGACGCGGGCTACCGCATCTTTACGCTTACCGGTAGCATAGGCGCGGCCTTGCTTATCGAGCTTTTGGACATGGCGTGGCGCTTCTGGCGCGGCCGATGGCGATCCCTTGAGATCGGCTAAAGATTGAAGCGTTTCGGCCATGATTAGGCGCTCCTCACATTCTTGCGGTTCATCGCGCCGACATCGAGGACGGCTGGCGACTGGGCGACATGCGGATGATCAGCGCCGCCATAGACGCGGAGATTGCCAAGCTGCTGGCGACCCAATGGGCCACGCGGCAACATGCGCTCAACAGCCTTCTCGACAACGCGCTCAGGAAAGCGGCCTTCGAGAATGAACTTGGCGGTACGCTCTTTAATGCCGCCTGGATAACCGGTGTGGTGATAATAGACCTTCTGGTCGCGCTTGCGACCGGTCAACACCACCTTGTCGGCGTTGATGACAATGACATTATCGCCGCAATCGACATGCGGTGTGAAGATCGGAAGGTGTTTGCCGCGCAAACGCATGGCGATAATCGAAGCAAGACGGCCAACAACGAGGCCTTTTGCGTCGATTAATACCCATTTCTTCTCGATCTCGGCAGGTTTGGCCGAAAAAGTGCTCATGAGAGAAATTCCAAACTTAGGCGGAAAATTCTAAAACTCCCCGCGGATGGTTCTAAAGAGCCGTTTCCGACCCCTCGTGATGACGCGTGTTTAACGGAAGCGCCCCATCGCGTCAATCAGAGTGAAGTGAGAAAAATAAGAAATTTCTACTGTTTTTCCGTTAGTTAGGCTACGCGGTACTATATTACCGCATTTGTGCCGCAGGTACCGAATAGGTCGCCGTGACATGAGCAACAAGCCCGTCATTACCCGCTGAAAATAGATTGGCTTCGCCGACAGCCAGCCTTTTGCCGATTTTAAGGTAACGACACTCGGCGATCATCGGGCATGGGTCTGGTTTTTTGAGAAAATTAATGGAGAAATTAGTCGTCACCGCCAAAGGTACTTCTCCAATAGCGCCTAAAAGGGCGACATAAAGCCCCACATCGGCCAAAGCCATCATTGAAGGGCCGGAAATTGTCCCACCAGGTCTGAGTTGGCTCTCGTGATAATCCATCCGCATGAGGCAAGTGCCATGGGCGATCTCGAGCACGGAGAAAATCTCGCCGTGAACATAGAGCTGAGGAAAATCGCGGCGGAGAAACGCATGAATATCTTCAAGGGTAAGAGCGGCTGAATGGTTCATCGAATGGTCCAAGGGGTATTACGCATAATTGCAAATGACCTACCCTTAAAAAAATGGGATGCTTGACCTTTAACACGCGTGGAGCGACCTTGATATGATGAACACAGTATCGCCCCCACCTCTCCACATCGACGAACGCGAAGCATACGTGATACTGACGCTTGATCGTCCAGCCTCGCGCAATCCACTATCCGAGGCGATGCTGTCGGCCTTAACAGAATGCTTTACATCGCTTGCCAAGCGTAACGATATCCGGGCCGTGATATTGGCTGCCAAGGGTCCGGTGTTTTCCGCAGGCCACGACCTCAAAGAAATGACGGCGCACCGCGCCGATCCTGATCGTGGACGCGCCTATTTTGAAGATATCCTCAACCGTTGCGCGGCGATGATGCAAATGATCCTTAAGCTACCGCAACCGGTAATTGCTGCGGTTGAGGGCGTGGCTACAGCCGCCGGTTGTCAATTGGTTGCCTCATGCGATCTAGCGGTGGCAGGTGAGCATGCAAAATTCTCGACCCCTGGTGTGCATATCGGACTCTTTTGCTCAACGCCGATGGTTGCTTTATCGCGTAATCTCACGCGCAAACATGCGATGGAAATGTTACTATTAGGCGATATGATTTCAGCGGATGACGCGATGCGGTTCGGGCTCATCAATCGTGTGGTTGCTGCAGGCAGTGCGTTGGCTGAAGCCGAAGTCATGGCTCGACGTATCGCATCCAAATCACCGCTTACCGTTTCCATTGGCAAGCGCGCCTTTTATGAGCAGGCTGATATGAACGTAGCCGATGCGTACATCCATGCATCTCGGATCATGGTCGAGAACATGTTGGCGCGGGATGCGGAGGAAGGCATTGGTGCGTTTATAGAGAAGCGTGAACCGCATTGGACAGGCCAATGAGATATGATCCAACCCGTCACGATTCTTATGCCGACGATGTCATTCACGGTATTTTGAAATCGGTAAAAAGTATTGCGCTTGTTGGCTTTTCGAGCAACACGGTCCGGCCTAGTTATTTTGTAACAAAATACCTGATTGAACGCGGCTACAAAGTCTATCCCGTCAATCCCGGATTGGCTGGGCAAGAATTTTTTGGCGCCAAAGTTTACGCCACATTAGCCGACATTCCAGACGCAATCGATATGGTTGAAATCTTCCGCAATTCGGAAGCTGCAGATCCTATAACTGACGAGGCTTTATCACTCCAGCCAATACCAAAAGTGATATGGATGCAATTAGGCGTACGAAATGATGAAGCCGCCGCAAAGGCTGAGGCGAAAGGCATCACGGTTATTATGAACCGTTGCCCTAAAATCGAATATGGCCGGTTTTCTGGCGAGATCGGTTGGAATGGCGTCAATACAGGCTTGCTCTCTTCAAAGCGGCCAATGCTTGGCGCAAAGAGTTGGCAGAAGCGAACCATTTAAACGGTAGGCTAGCCTAATTCATGCTTTAAAAAGGCCATGCTTCGTGACCATGCACTATCGGCCGCATCCTTATTATACCGCGCAGCATTGGTATCATTATTGAACGCGTGATCGACGCCTTCATAGGTGTAAAGCTCATAGCGAATTTTAGCGGCATCGAGAGCGGCTTTATACGCAGGAATACCCGCATCAATCCGTTGATCAAGACCTGCATAATGCAACAGCATCGCCGCTTTGATATTAGCGACCTGTTCGGCGGGTGGTTGAGGCCCATAATATGAAATACCAGCTTTCAGTTTCGGCTCGACCGTCGCAACGAGATTCACAATTCCCCCGCCCCAGCAAAACCCGATGGCCGCTACCTTTCCATTGCATTGAGTGTAGGATGCCAAGAAACGCACAGCTGAACTCGCCCGTTCAGTCGCAACCTCGGCGGTAAGTTTCGAAAACATGTCGCGTGCTTTGTCCTCGTCAGACGGTGTGCCGCCATCTGGTGAAAGCACATCCAGACCAAAGGCGAGATACCCTTCAAGAGCCACGCGTCGGGTAATATCCTTGATATGCGGGTTAAGGCCGCGATTTTCATGAATGACCAAAACGGCTGATCGTATCCCCTCTCCTTTTGGACGGACCAAATAGCCCGTCAGGCCCTTTTCTCCTCCCTCAACGGAAACGCCTTCTTCCGCTAAAAGGCGAGGATCATCGGGCTTAACCGTTTCTGCATAAGCGTAATCATTTTGTAGGAAGGGAAGCAATGAGAGCGCGGCGGCGCTTGAACCGGCAAGTCCAGCCAAACGGCTCATGAAGGAGCGACGATCCATCCCGCCATGGGTAAAATGGTCATAGAGAGTGATCATATCACGAGAAATCGTCGGGATCGGCGTCTGCTTTGGATCAGCCATTCTTAAATTCCCCTCTTCCCTGAAAAGTACAAATTTGACCAAAAACAGTCGGTTGACGGATTAGAAATCGTTCTCTAAAAAGAACGCACGTACTGTTTAAACTGATTTATTGCTAACAGAGGGAACATCAATGACCACCGACCATACCCCTGGATTTTCGACCCTTGCCGTACATGCTGGAACCGCGCCTGATGCTTCAACGGGCGCCCGCGTTACTCCAATTTATCAGACGGCGTCGTTCGTATTCGATGATGTAGATCATGCCGCTTCCCTGTTTGGTCTGCAAGCGTTTGGCAACATCTATACCCGCATTACCAATCCGACGAGCTCTGCGCTTGAAGGACGTGTGGCAGCGCTTGAAGGCGGCACTGCCGCTCTTGCAGTCGCCTCCGGCCACGCAGCCGAATTCCTTGTCTTCCACACGCTAATGCAACCGGGTGACGAGTTCATCGCTTCGAAAAAACTCTATGGCGGCTCCATCAATCAATTCAATCACAGCTATAAAAGCTTTGACTGGCGCGTAAAATGGGCTGATCCGGATGATCTCTCAACCTTTGAAGCGGCCATTACCCCAAAAACTAAGGCGATCTTTATTGAGTCGATTGCCAATCCTGGCGGCGTCATTACGGATATTGCGGGTATTGCGGCGATTGCTAAAAAAGCAGGTATTCCGCTCATCGTCGATAATACGCTCGCAACTCCTTACCTTATTAAGCCCTTCGAACATGGCGCCAATATCGTTGTTCATTCCGCCACGAAATTCCTTGGTGGACACGGCAATTCGATTGGCGGCTTGATCGTCGATGGTGGTAACTTTGACTATGTTTCCTCCGGAAAATATCCGCTGCTTTCCACCCCTCGCCCTGAATATAATGGCATGGTGATTGGCGAAACCTTCGGCAATTTTGCCTTTGCTATTGCATGCCGCGTTTTGGGCTTGCGCGATCTTGGTCCGGCCATCTCGCCTTTCAATTCGTTCCTGCTCTTAACGGGCATTGAAACATTGCCTTTGCGTATGCAGCGCCATTGCGACAATGCGCTCGCCGTTGCAAAGCATCTTGCAAAGCATCCGGGCGTGGCTTGGGTTTCCTATCCTGGCCTTGAAGGCGATAAATATCACGCGCTGGCCAAGCGCTATACGCCAAAGGGCTCAGGCGCCGTATTCACGTTCGGTGTTAAAGGTGGATATGAGGCTGGTATCAAGCTTGTTGCCAATCTCAAACTGTTCTCGCATCTCGCCAATGTCGGTGACACGCGCTCGCTTGTGATTCATCCAGCCTCAACAACCCATCGCCAATTAAGCGATGCGGAAAAGACGATTGCTGGTGCAGGTCCAGACGTTGTCCGTCTCTCCGTCGGCATTGAAGATGTAGCGGACTTGATTGCCGATCTCGATCAAGCTTTGAAGGCTTAATCAGTCGAGCGTTTGATGCGCATCAAAGCCTAAGCGTCGCCCTTCTGTCACCTTCCCATTGTGGATATGACAGAGGGGCAACGTACAATGTATAAACATATACTGATCCCAACCGACGGATCATCTTTAGCAATGACAGCTGTTAAGCAAGGTCTCGATTTTGCCAAGGCAATTGGGGCGGAAGTTACAGCGCTAACGGTATTTGAACCGTTTCATTTGCTGACGCTTGAAACCGACATGCTAACCGACACACCAGAGATTTATCACCGTCACGCAAAAGCGGAGGCGAAAGCGACGCTTGCAAAGGTCGAAGCGCTTGCGAAAGCACGAGGCGTTGCATGCCATCCCATCGAAGTGGAAAGCGATCATCCCTATGAAGCGATTATTGCGACGGCCAAAAAGCATAAATGTGATTTGATCGCGATGGCGTCGCATGGACGCAAAGGCATTCAATCTGTTTTGCTTGGATCAGAAACACAAAAAGTACTGACCCATTCTAGCCTTCCAGTATTAGTCTATCGCTAATCAGCCGCGCGCTAAAGCAGAGCGGTGTACGGCAACCATTCCGAGTACAACAAACGCAAAAGCTTGGTGGAGAAGACCCAACCAAAGCGGCACGGCATAGAGCAGTGTCGATATGCCGATCACAGCTTGCATACCTACCAACCATGCGTTGGATACCGCGCGTTTTCGTGCGCTTGTTCCAGGCATTGTGCGTGCAACATGCCAAGCATGCCACATGGAAAAGGCCAACAATAGATAGGCTGTCATACGATGATTAAACTGAACCAAAGCCGTATTATCGACAAAATTTTCGATCCAAGGCGAGACTGAAAAAAGCAAATCTGAGCGCGGTATCAACTGGCCATCAATGAGAGGCCATGTGTTCCATGTGAGCCCCGCTTTTGATCCGGCCACCAAGGCTCCGAGCGCAATTTGTAATAGTGCAAGGAGAAGAACAATCGTCGCAAACCGTTTAACCGAAACAGATGCGACCTCTCCTTTAGAGCGGCCAAGTCCGGTCGCTACCAGGAGAATAAAAGTATAAATCAGCGAAGCGGTTGTAAGATGAAACATTAGCTTAATTGGAGCAACGGCCGTCATACCTTCATCGAGGCCTGAGCGAACCATCAACCAGCCAATACCGCCCTGTAATCCACCGAGCAGTCCAATACCAAGGACCTTAAACGCTAATCGACCCCGCAATTGGCCACTGGCTAAAAAGACGATAAAGCCAAGGGCAAAGACAACGCCGATCGCACGGCCTAATTGGCGATGCGACCATTCCCACCAAAAAATAAATTTGAAATCCGCGAGCTCCATTCCGGCATTCAGGAGCTTATATTGCGGAATGGCTTTGTATTTCTCAAACGCTTCAAGCCATGCAACATCGGTGAGCGGTGGAATGGCGCCCATAATGGGGTTCCACTCGGTTATTGAAAGACCTGAGCCGGTAAGCCGCGTTGCGCCCCCCACAACAACCATCAAAAATACAAGGCCTGCCATGGCAAAGAGCCAAGCCCGCACAAGCCCGATGCGGCTGGGAAAGGGGTCTGAAGAGAGTGGAGACGAAGATGCGACGGCAGAACGCATGATGAGCGCCTTTCGGGGCTTGAAACAAAAGCGTGCCGCTCTCATAGTCCCGCGCGAACCGCCCTGCAACATCCCTCATGCCGCATGCCAGACAAGGAACAGCCTATGCGCCGCAGAACCCGTAAATTCATAGGCGCTATCACGATGCTTGTTTTCGTCTGTGTTTATAGTCTGGTTGCGATGATGATCGCGCAAGGCCGCCTACAAGAAGCCGATAAAATCTGGCAAGACCTTTATTATGTGGTCGCAGGATTAGCTTGGATTTTACCGCTCATGCCGCTGATCCGCTGGATGGAGCGGCCCGATCCGGATGAATCGTAATTTTATTTGAATAATCAGGGATCAATTGGTCGGAGTGATAGGATTCGAACCTACGACCCCTAGTCCCCCAGACTAGTGCGCTAACCGGGCTGCGCTACACTCCGACTGGGAGGCGTTATAGTGTTCCCCCCATCGCGGCGCAAGCGTCAGGCGGGATAAATTAGCCTGATACCGACGTCTTACTGGCATGCAAAATAGAACTTTCCGGCCCATTCAGCATGGCTATCGTTGAAAATCAGGATGGGTGGTGTTTTGGCCTTTGGTAAGATAGCGATCAGAAATCCTTCACGCGGCGTCACATTGCCGAAAATATAAGGTGTTACCTTCGCAGGCTCATTTCGACCATTGGTTGTTAAAACCACATTCCAAGGATCTTGTAGCTCGTCATAAATGGCTATTCGAAGATGGCGTTTAGGCTCGCCCTCACCGCAGAATTCGAACCGCGAGGGCAAGTCCGCCGCGCACGCAAGACGGCCCAAGCCGACCGCGATCAGAAAACCGCAACAAACAACATGCCGCCATGAAAACATGACGCTACGGAATATAGAAGCAATATTAAAAAAAGCTTAGATTTCGTCGCCGCTCGTCACCATCCGAGCGGTCGCAATCAAACGGCTGCACTCTTCTAGTTCAGTGAGAGCTGTTTCAAGTTTGCCCGATGCTTGCATCGATACAGAAGCTCCCTGCCAGGCCGAAGGCAACATCCGAGCCATAGCCTGCGGGGACAAGGCTCCGCCTTCACTCTCATCATCACCAAATAGCCCCAACTGAGGAGTTTTGCGCTTTGGCTTTTTAGGGGCACGTAATCCAGGCGCAATAAGGGCTGCTAAATCTTCGGCAGAACCAGGCGCAGGTGCACGAGCCACCGGAGGTGCTGGCTCAATGCGAGGCTTTAAAGGCGAGACTAATACCAAATCCTCCTCGCGAGTGGCCTTTGGCGGCTGCGATAAAACGGGCGCTGGAGCCACCGAAAGTGCTGGCGTGGGGACGGTAGGCTTTACTTCTGTCGGTTGAACCTCACCCGTTCGCCCAATGGTTAGAACATGCTTGGCGCCCTGATCCTTCAAGATGCGCTGAACACCTTTGATCGTATAGCCCGTGCCATAGAGAAGATGTTTGATGCCTTTGACGAGATCAATATCATCGGGCCGATAATAACGACGGCCTCCGCCACGTTTTAGTGGCTTAATTTGAGCGAACTTCGTCTCCCAAAACCGCAAGACATGCTGAGGCAGGCCGAGGTCATCGGCAACTTCAGAAATTGTGCGGTAGGCGTCGGGACTTTTATCCACTTAAAGCGCGCCTTTGTTTGTAAGGATCAATCGTCAGACATGCCGGATGCGTCGATACCATTGACGCGTGCCTTCATGATATTCGACGGCTTGAAGACCATCACGCGCCGCGGCTCAATAGGAACTTCGACGCCCGTCTTCGGGTTCCGTCCAATGCGCTGCCCCTTGTCGCGAACGAGGAAAGAGCCAAACGATGACAGCTTTACGCTTTTTCCAGAGGCAAGCGACGAAGAGATTTCATTAAGAACCAATTCGACAAGTGCCGACGATTCACTGCGAGACAAGCCGATCCTTTGATAGACCGCTTCGCTCAACTCGGCTCGCGTAACCGTTTTTTGCGTCATAGAACTTCTCCCCCTCAGCACCACGCCGAGGCCGATATTGCACATCTGAACTGAAAACTATTGCTCAGGACTGATGCCGTCAATCCTCTATTTACCAAGAAAAATCAAGCATTTCCTTACCAGCGCATCAAAGCGGAGCCCCAAGTGAAGCCTCCACCCATCGCTTCGATCAAAACAAGATCACCCGTTTGGATACGGCCATCCCGTCTGGCCACGCTTAAGGCAAGTGGAATTGAGGCCGCTGAAGTATTGCCGTGTAAATCAACAGTAATAACTACCCTTGAAGGATCAATATTTAGCTTTTTAGCGGTTGCATCTATGATGCGACGATTAGCCTGATGGGGCACAAACCATTTGATCTCTTGGGGAGATATCCCTGATAACCGGAAAGATTCTTCAACCGTTTCCGCCATATTCGCAACGGCATGCCGAAATACTTCCTTACCTTCCATCCGCAAATGGCCCGTCGTCATCGAGGTTGAAGGACCACCATCGACGAATAATTTATCCCGATATCGCCCATCGGACCGCAAATGCGTGCATAAAATGCCGCGGTCCGAGTTGGTCCCCTCCCCTTCACGGGCCTCGAGAATGATGGCGCCCGCACCGTCACCAAATAAAACGCAGGTTGTGCGGTCCGTCCAGTCGAGAATACGCGAAAACGTTTCGGCACCGATCACCAATGCGCGCTTAGCAGAACCTGATTTAATAAAATTATCGGCCGTTGCAACCGCATACACAAAGCCCGAGCAGACTGCTTGAAGATCAAAAGCCGCGCCGCCATTAATCCCCAAGGCTGCCTGTACTTGCGTTGCCGTTGATGGAAAAGTGTAATCGGGTGTGGCGGTCGCCAAAACAATCAGATCAATGGTTTGAGGGTCGATGCCCGCATCATCAAGCGCAGCGATGGCTGCTTTGGTGGCAAGCATCGACGTCGTTTCGCCCTCCGCCGCCAAATGACGCTGGCGAATACCCGTGCGCTCAACAATCCATTCGTCAGACGTATCGACCAAGCGGGTCACATCCGCATTCGTCAGACATTTTTCCGGAAGATAATGGCCCGATCCGATAACAACGGAGCGTATAGTCACGATTAAATCCCCTCTTCCGATACACCGCGATCATCTGATTTAATCGACAATTCGCTTATCTTGATTTCGTCACCAACAGCGGACCTGATCCGATCCAATAGACGATATTTGACCATATCGTAGCCAACATCGATGGCAGCGGCAAACCCAGTCGCATCCGTTCCGCCATGGCTCTTAATGACGACGCCATCAAGTCCCAGAAAAACACCGCCATTCACCTTACGCGGATCCATACGGTCTTTCAGGGCGGCAAAGGCAGAACGAGCAAATAAATACCCGATTTTGCTCATCAACGAGCTACTCATCGCCTGTTTCAGATAAGAAGCGATTTGCCGAGCCGTCCCTTCAGCTGTCTTGAGTGCGATATTCCCAGTAAACCCTTCGGTTACTACAACATCAACCGTACCCTGGCCAATATCGTCGCCTTCAACAAATCCAGCATATTCAAGGGTCGGAATCGCGTTTTCTTTTAAAATTGTGCCTGCGAGCTTAATCTCATCAAGGCCCTTAACATCTTCGGTTCCAACATTAAGCAAGCCGACGGTCGGGCGTTCAATATCAAATAGAATGCTCGCCATAGCGGCGCCCATGAGCGACATGTTAACCAAATGACGGGCATCGACGCCAATTGTTGCGCCAACATCCAAGACAATGCTTTCGCCCCGCAAAGTCGGCCAAATCGCCGCAATAGCCGGCCGATTAATGCCGGTCATGGTGCGCAGGCAGAAGGTCGCCATAGCCATAAGGGCACCCGTATTGCCCGCTGAGACCGCCACATCGGCTTCGTCGTCTTTGACAGCTTGGATGGCCAGCCACATGGAAGACTTACCACGGCCGCGCCGAAGCGCCTGACCTGGCTTCTCGTCCATAGCAATAAAAATATCGCATGCTCGGAATTCGGTAACGGAGTCCAATTTTGGGTAAGCTGCCAAGAGAGGTCGGCACTTCGCCTCATCGCCGACCATCAGAAAGGTCACTTCGGGGTGTCGTTCAAGCGTCAGCGCCGCACCCGGAATAATGACTTCCGGACCGTGATCGCCGCCCATCGCATCGAGGGCAATTCGTACCCGTTCCGTGGTCATTTATCGCGTTACCGTTTCCATCAAGTCAGTCGTTTCCGTCATCGTTTAAGCTAACCCGCCTAACGACGAACATAGGAAGACATTAGCGGCACCAAACGCTTCGGCCAACCTTTTTTCAAATTATGACAAAAAAAGCGCTGAATGCTCAATCTTGCTTTTTGAGGGTTGCCAAAGCACCGAAAGCCGATGGCTTGACGATTTCGGCATCATTTTTGTCTTTAAATTCAAAAACAGCGCCCGGCTTTCTCGGATACGGATCAAGGGCAAGGGCGGTAAATTCAGCAGCAATTGCACCAAGATCAATAATGCCATTTACAATCGGATCCGGGACCTCGTCTTCCGGGCGCAACTCTAAGGCTTTAGCCGGATCCTCATCAAAGGGCAGATCGACCGTTTCACGAAAATCAGAATCAAACGGCTCAAGCGTTAAAACGCAGGTTTGGGTAAAACGACCCCATATTTCGCCTGTAACCCGCGCACGAGGGCCTTTTTTCGTTAACGAAAAATCCGCCTCAATTTGGGCTATCGCGGGAATTCCGAAAAGCTTAGCCAGTTCGGCCCTCTCGCCTTCATCTGCCTCGACATGCAATGCTAACCCGTCAGAGCGGATCGAGGCGACTTCAACCGGACGAATAAGCGGAAAAGGTTCGACTTCAGTCATGAATCTTGGTCCTAATCTTCGTCAATCACAGCAAAAAATGGCAGTTTCGCAGAATAAAAATCCTCGACAACGGCATTTTCGAGCGCTTGGGATGACTGAATAACGTAATTGGTCACTTTTTCAACGGCGTTAGGCGGTTTCTCCGCATGCCCAAAGAGATTTCGAGCCAATGCCTCCGCCAATAAACCAGAATCGTTTTTACGGAGCGCTTCATCATAGGCACTGGCGCGCCCCAAATAGGCGCTCGCCATCACCTTCATCCGCTTGGGAATCGAAATGTCGCCAACGCCGATTTCACGAAGGGCCGCCTCAAATTGCGCGAAGGTCAGATCAACCAAATCTTGAGACATATCGGGCCCCGGGGATGGAAGAGCCTTCAGCCGACGGGAAACAAGGGTCATATGCAGGGTCAGCAACTCAAATCGGCCTTCAAGCGTATCGGGAACGCCGATCGTTTGATAAAAAGTCACCGCACGCGATTGCTCAACGACGGCCTTATAGAGCCGTTCGATCACATCACGATTTTTCCGACGCCTTCCAAATAGGCCAAAAAAAGCCATTATGACCTCATAATAAGGGTTTCTGCGCCTTCAAAAGCCACGCAGGCTAGAGAACTCTTGCTTAAGATGCGGGGTACGTCATAAGGAAGGTGAAGTGCAAGTGAAATTCACCGCAACCGATTAACCTTTCCGAAAGCGGACAACACCATGGCCGAACGGACTTTTCTCTACCAGACCTGCCGCAAGGCAATCCTTTCACGTTTGAGCGCAATTGCTCTGGGTGCCGCGCTTATCGCTCCACTAGCCGCCTGCACGACTGCTGGTCCCCAAGTGCAAGGCTATCTTATCGACGATAAGGCAGTCGCTGAAATCAAGCCCGGAATGACCGCTGAGCAAGTGCTCAAAATTCTAGGTACCCCATCAACGGTTTCAACGGTGGGAAACCAGAGCTGGTATTATATTAGCCAGAATACCAATCGTACCTTCATGTACGACACGCCCACGATTACTGATCAGCGTGTGCTTACCGTTGTCTTTACGAAGGCGCTAAAGGTCGAACGCATCGCCAATTACGGTCAAAAAGATGGCCTGCTGTTTGATTTTAATTCCAACACGACACCATCCGGTGGCAAGGACCTTTCCATCGTTCGGCAAATGTTACGGATGGTCGGATCAACCTAAACGTCCTCTCATTTTAGGCCAAATAAAAACCCCCGGAAGTATCCACTTCCGGGGGTTTTCTTTTTCATAAGAATGCTCGCTTTGCCTTACGCCATATGGGCGAGGATCGCGATCAGGAGCAAGGCCACAATATTGGTGATCTTAATCGCAGGATTAACGGCAGGGCCCGCCGTATCTTTGTAGGGGTCGCCAACAGTATCACCCGTCACCGATGCCTTATGCGCATCCGAACCCTTAAGATGCTTGACGCCATCCTTGTCAACAAAGCCGTCTTCAAAGCTCTTTTTCGCGTTATCCCATGCACCGCCACCCGATGTCATGGAGATAGCCACGAAGAGACCATTGACGATCACGCCGAGAAGCGAAGCGCCGAGGGCTGCAAAGCCCGAAGCCTTCGAACCCGAGATCCAATAGACACCGAAATAAGCAACAAGCGGAGCAAGAACCGGCAACAGTGACGGAACGATCATTTCCGCAATGGCAGCCTTTGTTAAGAGGTCAACCGCACGCGCATAATTTGGCTTTTCAGTGCCGGCCATGATGCCAGGATGTTCGCGGAATTGGCGACGAACTTCCTCAACAACCGAACCAGCTGCACGACCAACGGCCGTCATCGCAATACCACCGAAGAGATATGGGATAAGACCACCGAAAATCAGGCCCGCAACAACGTAAGGATTCGCAAGGTCAAACGAGACCGCGCCGATATCCTTGAAGTATGGCACTCCAGCCTTCGTGAAAGCAGCAATGTCATTCGTGTAAGCTGCGAAGAGCACAAGCGCACCAAGACCTGCGGAACCGATCGCATAGCCCTTGGTCACTGCCTTTGTCGTGTTACCAACCGCATCAAGCGCGTCTGTCACGTGACGAACTTCTTTTGGAAGTCCGGCCATTTCAGCAATACCACCAGCGTTATCGGTAACTGGACCAAACGCATCAAGTGCCACGATCATACCAGCAAGACCAAGCATCGTCGTAACCGCGATGGCGGTACCGAAAAGACCAGCAAGCTGATAGGTTGCAATGATGCCACCAACAATAACCATTGCTGGAAGTGCCGTTGATTCAAGCGATACAGCTAAGCCCTGAATCACGTTCGTGCCGTGGCCCGTAACGGACGCCTGCGCGATCGAAACAACAGGACGCTTACCTGTGCCCGTATAGTATTCCGTTATCCAAACGATAAGGCCTGTAACGGCCAAACCTACGAGGCCGCAGAAGAACAGGTTCCAACCGGTTATCGTATGACCTGCAACTTCGCCGATCTTTCCCCAACCAATCGTCAAGCTCGTTGCACCACCAAGTCCGATGATCGACAGCAAGGACGTTGCCCAAAGACCTTTATACAGCGCACCCATGATCGAGTTATCTGCACCAAGCTTTACAAAGAAAGTGCCGACAATCGACGTCACAATGCAGGTTGCACAAATAGCGAGCGGATAGATCATAGCCGAAGCGAGTACGCTCTGACCTGCGAAGAAGATCGACGCAAGAACCATCGTCGCAACGACAGTCACAGCATAGGTCTCGAACAAGTCAGCGGCCATGCCGGCGCAATCGCCTACGTTGTCACCGACATTATCGGCAATGGTAGCTGGGTTGCGGGGATCATCTTCCGGAATGCCGGCTTCAACCTTACCAACGAGATCGGCGCCAACGTCGGCACCCTTCGTGAAGATACCACCGCCAAGACGAGCGAAGATCGAAATCAACGAAGCGCCGAAGCCTAAGGCGACAAGCGCATCAACGACTTCACGATCGGATGGAGCAAGACCCATTGGACCCGTGAGAACCCAGTAATAAACGGCAACGCCGAGCAGAGCCAAACCAGCAACGAGCATGCCCGTTACAGCGCCAGCCTTAAAAGCAACGTCGAGGCCTGCGGCCAAAGATTGGGAAGAAGCTTGCGCCGTGCGCACATTGGCGCGAACCGAAACGTTCATGCCGATAAAGCCAGCCGCGCCCGAGAGCACCGCACCAATCAAGAAGCCAATGGCGACCTTGAGGCCGAGAAGAAATAGAATGCCGATAAACAAAACGACACCGACGATTGCAATCGTCGTGTACTGGCGCTTCAAATAAGCCTGCGCCCCTTCCGCGATAGCGGCAGCGATTTCCTGCATGCGCGCATTGCCAGCGTCGCGACTATTAACGTCGGCGATCGCCCAAATTCCATAAGCGAGCGCAAGTAGCCCACCCAAGATAATTAAGCCCATTGTCATGATGCTGTTCCAATCCTCTGTTTTCTTTGGTCATCGAGCGTTCGACGCACCAGATTTTATATTTTTCACTGGTAGTTGCCGACTTCTGCCCTGTTCCGGCCATGTCTTTGCCAAAATTGCGCGCGTCTGGCAAATCCGACTTTAGAACCTCACGTCACGCCGTTCGGGATTGGTGTGCCCTACCAAACACGAAAAGAGCCACAGATCCGGCCAAAACCAATGGAAAAACGACCATATTGACGGTTATCCAGCCAAAATCCATCAAAATGCGCCCGGATGAGAAGGATCCGATCACCATGGTGCCAAAGACAAGAAAATCGTTGAAAGACTGAACTTTGGTCCGCTCAGAGGGCCGATGGGTCTCGGTCACGAGCGCGGATGCTCCAATGAAACCAAAATTCCACCCAAGACCCAAGAGAATCATATTGGCCCAAAAATGGGGTACCGTCGTGCCAAGCAAACCCACCACAGCGGCTAATACAATCAAGGCCATCCCGGCAAGGATGACCCGCGCTGAGCCAAACCGCGCAATCAGCGAGCCCGTAAAAAAGCTAGGCGCATACATCGCGATCACATGAAATTCGATCGCGAGATTGGAATCCGTAACATCATGGCCGCAAAGCTTCATCGCAAGCGGAGCTGAGGTCATCAAAAAATTCATCAACCCATAGCTAATGATGCCGCAGATCACAGCTGCGATAAAACGCGGTTGTCTAATGATCTCAGAAAGTGGACGCGCGTCAGGCGTATTAGCCGGGAGGGGCGGAGGCGCTTTAACCTGCCAAAGAACAAAAATTGATAACAATGCCACAGCTGATTGAAAGAGATAGCTGGCAGCAAACAAATAAGGTGGCCACATATTCATCGTATGCGTGACGAGTTGAGGCCCGATCACGCCCGCAAAAATGCCGCCAATTAACACCCAAGCGATCGCCTTAGGACGAAAGGCTTCACTCGCGGTATCGGCTGCAGCAAATCGATAAGACTGCGACGCAGCTTGATAAAACCCGCCAAAAAAAGTCGCCAAACAGAACAGCGGGAAGATGGCCAAGACCACCGCAAGACAGGCTAAAATGCCGGTGATGATCCCTGCTGACGCACCCACCATAAAGGCGGTGCGACGTCCAAATCGACGTGCGATCCAACCGATCGGCAAGGTCGCCATTGCCATACCGACAACAAAGATCGAAATGGGTAATGTCGCTAAGGCAGGACTAGGCGCAATACCTGCGCCAACAATCGCTCCCGTCGCAAAAATAACCGTTGAATTGGCACCCGCTAAAGCCGTGGCCGTTGCAAGAAATAAAGCATTACGTCGCGCAAGCCGATCACCGGCACCTAACATCACATCCGGCATTATCAGCAGGCCTCAATTAAAAATGGCTATAGGAGCCGGAACGGGTCAGAAATATCTCACCTTTGTGTGTAACAGACAATGGCGCATTTCCGTGTTTTACCTCACCTATAATGGCCATCGGGATATTTACCGCGCGCAAAGCCATCTGCATCGCCTCAAGCCTATCACGCGGCAGCGTGAACAAGATTTCATAGTCATCGCCGCCTGTCACCGCTTCGGTCAGCAAAATCGGATGCATGGAAATAGCCTGCTGGGCACCCGATGACAAAGGGACTTTTTCGATGTTTAAAACTCCGGATACACCCGATGCTCGCAACATTTTGGCGAGATCGCCGATCAATCCGTCAGACACATCCATTGCTGAGTGAGCATAGGCACGTAAACCCGCAACGAGTGGGTTTCGTGGCTTAGGGCGAAGATATCGGTCCAATAAAAAGGAGTAATTCGTCTCGCTTAGCTCAGCTACCCATTCCGCTTCTGGCGTACCACGAATTTTTAGACCTAGAGCTGCGTCACCAATGGTACCCGTTACGGCAATCAGATCGCCGGGCTTGGCACCCGTGCGCGGCACCATCCTACCTTTCGGAACGCTACCAAAGGCCGTTACCGAGATGACGAGAGGACCTGAAGCCCGGGTTGTGTCGCCACCAAGCAAAGCACATCGACCACGCGCCGCTGCTGCACCTAAGCCTTGCGCAAATTGCGCGAGCCAATCTTCCGTCCAATCTGAAGGAAGAGCAATCGCCAATAAAAAGCCGATGGGATCAGCTCCCTTGGCAGCGAGATCAGACAAATTAACGCCGAGCGCCTTTTCAGCGATCGCATCCGGCGGATCATCGGCGAAGAAATGCACACCGGATACAACCATATCTACTGTTGTTACCAAATCGCAGCCTTCGGGGGGCACAATCAGTGCAGCATCATCCCGAAGTTTAAGCCCACCGGGTCCTGCAAGCGGCGCGAAATACCGTTCGATCAGCGTATCTTCACCGGGCCGATTTTCATTTGCCGCCATAACGTCCTTCTCGATGGGCCAGCGGGACATAAAAACTCGACCGAGACGCATCTGTTACTCAACCACAAACAAAAAACTCAAAAATCTCCCGGACGTAGCTGATGGGCCAAGCGATCCAGAACCGCGCTTACCATACCAACCTCTTCGCCTTCATAAAAGGCCCTTGCGATATCACCATACTCACGAATAACAACTTTAGCAGGAACGTCTTTGCGACGGAGCAATTCAAAGCAGCCTGAACGTAAAATGGCACGAAGAACCGCTTCAATACGGGTGAGCGGCCAACCTTCTACCAGTGAAGCATTAATGCTCTGATCAATGGTGCGCTGATCGCGCACAACGCCTTCGACCAAGCTTGTAAAAAAAGCGGCTTCTGCGGGTTTCATTTCGATATCGTCAACGGTCTGGCCCAGCCAATGGGCTTGGAATTCGGCAATCACATCGCCGAGATCCTTTCCGGCGATTTCCATCTGGTAAAGCGCTTGCACAGCACCTAAGCGGGCCGAAGATCTGAGTTCACCACGCGACATTCAGATGACTCCAGCGATGGCTGCGCGTTTTATTCGCAGCACAGCTAAGGCCGCCTCGGCCGCCCCGCCGCCTTTGTTCATTTCGTTGACACGCGCACGCGCCCAAGCTTGCATTTCATTTTCAACGGTCAAGATACCATTGCCCAGCGGCATGCCGTAGGCGACCGAGAGGTCCATAAGCGCGCGCGAGCTCTCACCGGCAACGATGTCGTAATGTCCTGTGTCGCCACGGATGACGGTTCCGAGCGCCACAACAGCATCATAAGGTTTACCATGAGCGGAGGCCGCTTCGAGCATGATGGCGATGGTTGATGGAATTTCGAGGGCACCAGGGACTGTCACCACCGTACAATCGGCGCCAACCGCTTTGATGGCTTCAATAGCGCCTTCCAGCAATTGGTCAGCCAAATCATTATAAAAGCGCGCTTCCACAATGAGAACACGTGCGTCCTCAATAGGCTCGACACTGACTGCGGCTTGACGGGATCCGGCCATAGATGAACTTCCTTGAGTTGAATTCGAGCGTCTCAGTAGCCCTCAGCGCGCGCTTCCGCAAGCCGCGCGGCATAACGCGCCATCTGATCGACTTCAATATGAAGCCGCGTTCCTGCTTTCACGGCACCCCATGTCGTTACTTCGAGCGTATGGGGGATGAGTAGCACGGTCAAAATATCCCGTTCGACCGAATTAATGGTCAAAGATGTGCCATCTAACGCAACCGAGCCTTTTTCAACGACATATTTAGCCAGTTCACGCGGTACTCGAATGGTAAACTTGGCCGTCGCACCCCAGGACGAACCCGATTTATCGGTAATATCATCACGCCCGATCACCTCAGCCACGCCGTCGACATGGCCCGAGACCAAATGACCACCGAGCTCATCGCCAATTTTCAAGGCGCGTTCCAGATTAAGCCTTGTACCGACCTTCCACTCTCCCACATTGGTACGGGCCAAGGTTTCGGCAGCGGCATCAATTTCGAACCAGCACCCACCCTCAAGCCGGGCGCCGACCGCGACAACCGTTAAGCACGGACCAGCGCATGCAATCGATGCGCCCAAAGCGATACCCGCGGCGTCATATGAAGCATTAATCCGAATACGCCTCAAAGCACTGCCGTGATCTTTAATACTCTCGACAACACCAAGATCGGTTACAATTCCCGTGAACATCACTTTATCCTTGTATAGTGAACAAGCCTGTCACGGCCTATTGCAACAGGCTCCGCACCATCAAAAAGGTGCTTATTTTCAATTCGCGCTCGCAAGCCCGGACGCATCGCTAAAACACCCTCACGACCAAGACGGTCTGGGCTTGTATAAATCTCAACTGTATCAACCAAATCCGCCTCAACAAGCGCCTCGGCCAGCATGGGTCCGCCCTCGCTTAAAATGCGTGTCAGGCCACGACTTGCGAGGACGCGCATGGCATCGCGCATATCAAGATGACCGCTTGCATTAATCGCTACACGTTCAATGTAAACGCCCTTTTCCAGCATGACTTCAACAGATTTTTCAGACACGTTCGGTCCGATCAAAATCCATGTTGGAACGGTACTGCACGTCTCGACAAGGCGACTGTTAATCGGCGTCGAAAGATGCGTATCAATCACGATGCGAATGGGCGAAAATTGCATCATGCCGGGTAGTCGGCACGTTAGATCCGGATTATCCGCCAAGACCGTTCCAACACCGACCATGATCGCATCGTGATTGGCTCTGGCTAAATGAACACGCTGCTTTGAGCTTGCGGATGATACCATCAGTTGGCGCCCCGCAACGCCAGCATAACCATCAGCCGTCTGCGCTAGTTTCAAGGTTATCAAAGGTCGCTGATCAATAACCTTATGGATAAACCCTAAATTAACCGCCCGCGCTTCATCGGCCAATACGCCTGTTACAACTTCAATTCCGGCAGCACGCAAAAGCGCGTGTCCGCCGCCGTCCACGCGAGGATCGGGATCCGTTATCGCCGATATCACGCGATGGATACCGGCGTTTATAATAGCCTCCGCACAAGGAGGTGTTTTGCCGTGATGGGCACAGGGCTCCAACGTCACGGCCATCGACGCCCCACGAGCCGCCTCGCCGGCCATGGCTATGGCCTCGGTTTCAGCGTGAGGTCTACCGCCTGACTGCGTGAAGCCGCGCCCGACAATGATTGGCTGCTCGCCTTCCATCCGCCAAATCACCGCACCAACAGATGGATTAGGCCATGTCCGCCCCAACCCGCGCCGGGCCAGCGTCAAAGCGTGACGCATCATGGATAGATCAATCGCCGCAGCGTTCATTCGGATGACGTTCCGCTCGCACTTTCATCCGCGTTCAGTTCATCTAGCAATTCACCGAAGTCTTTTGCTTCGCGGAAATTTCGATAGACACTAGCAAAGCGGACATAGGCAACATCATCGAGACCCTTAAGCCCCTCCATCACTAATTCGCCTATGGTTTCGCTGGTGACTTCACCATCGCCCATACTCTCCAACTGACGGACGATGCCATTGACCATCCGTTCAGTCCGCTCCTGATCAACTGGACGCTTGCGCAAAGCAATATCGACCGAGCGCATCAGCTTATCGCGATCAAAAGGAATGCGGCGGCCCGAGCGTTTCAGAACGGTCAAGTCACGCAATTGCACGCGCTCAAACGTTGTAAAACGCCCGCCACAATCAGGGCATACGCGGCGGCGGCGAATGACGGCCCCGTCCTCACCCGGACGGGAGTCCTTCACTTGGCTTTCAACGCTACCGCAATAAGGACACCGCACCCGCTACCTCGCTTAACCGTATATCGGGAACCGCTTCGTTAAGGCGTGGACCCGATCCTTCACCGAGGCTTCAACCTCGGCATTACCTGCGTCACCGTTCTTTGAAAGACCATCGAGGGTCTCAACGATCAAACGGCCCACCTCCCTGAATTCCTCAACGCCAAATCCACGTGACGTTGCTGCAGGCGTTCCAAGACGAATACCGGATGTAATGGTAGGCTTTTCAGGATCAAACGGAACACCATTTTTGTTGCAGGTGATATGCGCACGACCCAGAGCAGCTTCCGATGCCTTGCCGGTAATGTTCTTCGGGCGAAGGTCGACCAGCATAAGATGGTTATCGGTACCGCCCGTTACAATTTTAAATCCACCCTTCATCAGCGTGTCAGCAAGCACCGATGCATTTTCAACAACCGCCCGCGTGTAGGATTTGAATTCCGGCGTCAGCGCTTCACCGAAGGCCACCGCCTTGGCAGCGATAACGTGCATTAACGGACCGCCTTGCATGCCCGGGAACACGGCGGAGTTGAATTTCTTAGCGAGTGCCTCATCGTTTGAAAGAATGATGCCGCCACGTGGACCGCGCAATGTCTTATGCGTGGTGGACGTTGCAACATGCGCGTGCGGAAACGGCGAAGGATGCGAACCGCCTGCCACAAGACCAGAGAAATGCGCCATATCAACGAGGAAATAAGCACCCACTTTATCAGCAATTTCACGGAAGCGAGCAAAATCCCAGTGACGGGCATAGCCCGAGCCACCGGCGATGATCAGTTTCGGCTTGGTTTCCAAGGCCAACGCCTCGACCTTGTCCATATTGATCATCTGCGTTTCGGGCTCAACACCGTAGGAAACGACCTTAAACCATTTACCGGAAACATTCGGGGCAGCGCCGTGCGTTAGATGCCCACCGGCGGCAAGATCAAGCCCCATAAACGTATCGCCAGGCTGAAGCAGGGCCAAAAACACGGCCTGATTAGCCTGCGAACCAGAATTCGGCTGCACATTGGCAAAGTTACAGCCGAATAATTGGCATACCCGCTTGATCGCCAACTCTTCGGCAATATCGACAAATTGGCAACCGCCATAATACCGCTTACCAGGATAACCCTCGGCATATTTATTGGTCATTATGGAGCCTTGTGCTTCCAAAACAGCGCGGGAAACGATGTTTTCAGAGGCAATAAGCTCAATCTCGTCCCGCTGGCGGCCCAGTTCCAACCGAACGGCTTCGGCGATTTCAGGGTCACGATCGGCAAGCGAAGCCGAAAAGAAGGAATTGGAAAGGCGCGAGGAGCGGTAGGC
>Ga0208618_1000086_pt1 | contig 42250 bp, 30 predicted proteins | sample CryBogCBE18Jul08_FD_184585 | JGI IMG/M metagenome (GOLD analysis project Ga0208618, IMG submission 184585) | Freshwater microbial communities from Crystal Bog, Wisconsin, USA - CBE18Jul08 (SPAdes) | ecosystem: Environmental > Aquatic > Freshwater > Lake | place: Crystal Bog, Wisconsin, USA...
ACGCCCGCCTTGCTCTTGATGGTGCAAGAAGAAATAGTCCCATTGGGTTGAGTTTGGCTGACGCTCACTCCTGTGACAGTGTCCTCATTGTGTACAAAGGAGGTTACCTCGCAACGCGTTAGGAGTTGACCTCCTTTTTGGATATAGCTGTAAAGCATTCTGGCAATCATGGCATTTCCCATGACCAATCGAGTGCTTCTGGGGTGGATTATTTTGTCAAGCATATGGCGAGCAATGATGCGAGCGCTGTACTTGAATGATTTCCAATTTTGCGTGAGTCTTAACAGATGGAAGATGTCATCACGATCCACCATCATCCCACCCAAAACTGTGAATTCTGGAATTGGGGGGCGAACCAATCCAAGGTTGGGCCCCAAAAGTTTGCCATCAAAGGGTTGAGGTTCAATGGCACGACCTCTTAGCACAGAGCCCTCTAGCTCAGACAGGTAATCAGGATGGAGTTGTCTGACTTGAAACTGCAGTGCGGTTTGATCCTCTAGTTTTTGAATGGCTTGGGGTCCATGATCGATGAATGCTTGACGCATTTGAGGGTCAGAGCCTTGGCCAACCGCCTTGTCCAAGAACAACTTTACACGTTCGGGGGAGTCTTCAGGGTTGACTTCAAGGCCTCTTTTTGTACCGGGCACCCAGCTGGTTGCGGCAGAGGTGGCAGTTGTTCCCCCAACAAACTCGGTGCTCTCTATCAGCACCACGTTTGCGCCCTCTAGGCTCGCGTTCAAGGCGGCTGAAAATCCCGCTGCGCCACTACCAATGACGATGAGGTCAACTTCTAGTTCAGCGTGATTCAAGTTGGTGTTGATCAACTCTTTCAATGGAGTGAGATTTGAACCCATGATTCAGACCTCCAGCAAAAAGTTCAGCATGAGCTCTTTGACTTGCGCAAACATATCCGCTCCAGTGGATGTTTGGCACCCAAGGTCTCGAGCAGCTTGTATCAAAGGTGTGACCACAGGTTGAGTGATCACGCAACCAACGAACATGTTTGAATTCAGTTGCGAGATATCGATGGGCAGTGGGTCAGAATTTTTCATGCCTGCTGGGGTGGCATTCAACGCCACATCAAAGCCACTTGGGTTGGGGCTTCCATTGATCACTTGACCCAAATTTAATCCATTGAGTCGCTTGATGAGTGATTCTCTGCGCTCAGTGTTTTCGTCATGAATAGCAAGCACGCTGACTCCTGCCATGATCAAGGCATGTGCGATGGCCGAGCCTGCACCACCCGCGCCAATGAGAAGTGCTTTCTTATCCTTGAGGGAATATCCCTTGAGTTCGATGGCTTTGACGTATCCCAGTCCATCGAGCATGTCCCCATGCCAAGTGCCATCGGTATTGCGGCGTATGGTGTTGACGGCGCCCAGGAACTGAGCTCTGGGGGAAGCCGTTTTACAAAGCGAAAAACAATCGAATTTATGTGGAACTGTGACGATCACACCATCTGCATTTTGAGTTCTCGTCACACCCTCAAACCATGTGCTCAATTCAGCGGTGCTCACATGTGCAGGAATGCAGATTGCGTTTCTGCCCTTCGACTCGAAAGCCTCGGTCATGCCAAAAGGGGATTTGACCTGTGCAATGGGGTCTCCAACAATGAAGTGCAGGCGAGTTGCGCCACTTAAGTTCTCCAGCATGTGCAATCCTTTTTCTGTTTTGAGAATCAAGAGAGTTTATCAAAAAAATAGAACACTGTTCCATTTTTGAATGATTTGTTGATTTTGTGCTAAAATCTACACTGGTTTGAGTTTGCTGTGCAATCAATCAATTGACGATTGGAGATGGTTTGAGCGGAGTTCTTGAACGAACCTTGGGGGTTTTGGAGTTTTTGTCTGAGCAAATGGCAGGGGCAGAGTTGTCTGCAATCGCTCAGCAACTGAACATGCCCAAAAGTGCCGCGCATCGATTGCTCGCCGATCTCATCAAACACGGTTATGTGAGGCAGATGAAGGAGGGTGGTGAATACATTTTGACCACCAAATTGGTCTCCATGGGCTTGTCTCATCTCAGTAAGTCGGGTGTTGTTGATGTTGCTCAACCCCTTTTGGATCGTTTGGCCGAGCAATCTGGCGAACTGGTTCGCTTGTCCATTGTGGATGGGGATCGATTGACTTGGATAGCCAGAGCTCAAGGGGCCAGGCAGGGGCTGCGTTATGACCCAGATATGGGAAGCATTGCCCGCTTGAGTTGTTCTGCCTCGGGTTGGGCATGGTTGGCAACCATGGGTGATGAGGATGCTGTGGTTTTGGTCTCTAAACAAGGTTTAGGTCAACCCAAAGATTTCGGCCCAAACGCTCCAGACAATCTAAAGGCTTTTTTAAAAGCCCTACAAGAAACGCGCAAGCGTGGGTATAGCTTAACTGAAGAGACGTATACGGCTGGCTTGAATGCAATGGCGGTGAGTGTATCGCTCACGGGTCATTTGCCTATGGGAACCATCAGCATTGCAGGCCCATCTGCTCGGTTGACCAAAACCAAAATGCTCTCCCTGTCACAAGACTTATTGTCATGCTCAGCTCAGTTGGCTGCTGCCAGTGGCGCATCGGCTCTGATGTCTAGAGGACGCAGCAAGGATGGGATGTCTCCAATTTACGCACCTTGAACATGAACGAGACTTTAGAAACACTTCATTGGAATTGTGATTTTTTGGTGATCGGCTCAGGCGCTGGAGCCTTATCCGCTGCTGTGACGGCTGCCCATTTGGGGCTCAAGGTCATCGTGCTTGAAAAAGAGCCTCAGTTTGGTGGTACCACTGCTTGGTCTGGTGGATGGATGTGGATTCCCAGAAATCATTTGGCATTGAAAGCCGGAATCGCTGAGCCCATTGAAAAGCCTCTGTCCTATTTGAAGCATGAACTGGGCTCTCAATTCAACGAAAAACGAGTTGGTGCGTTTCTTCATTACGGCCCGAAAATGCTGAGATTTTTTGAAGAGCAAATTGGACTTCAGTTCATTGATGGCAATGCGATCCCTGATTTTCATGGAAACACCATCGATGCAGCCAAAGGTGGGCGCTCAGTTTGTGCAGCCCCCTTTGATGCCAAAAAACTGGGCTCTAGGCTCAAGCTGTTGAAGCCTCCTTTGAAGGAGACCACATTGCTTGGAATGGGCATTGCTTCTGGTGCAGATTTGAAGCACTTTTACAATGCTTTGAGGAGTTTAGATTCATTCATTTACGTCTTCAAAAGAATCTTCAAGCACGCATGGGATTTGCTGATTTACAGGCGTGGAATGCATTTGGTCAACGGAAATGCTTTGGTTGGACAGCTCTCCAAAGCAGCATTCGATCTACGTGTACAAATGGAGGTCAATACCAAAGCCATTCAATTGATCAAGGTCAATGGTGTTGTGACTGGGGTTTGGGCTGAAAAACTCGGACAAAAAATTGAGATCAAGGCAAACCATGCGGTGCTCTTGGCCACTGGTGGTTTTCCACATGATCCAAAACGAAAAAGTGAATTGCTCTCGCATGATCCGAGTGGAAAAGAACATTTCTCTGCTGCATCATGGGGAAATACAGGCGATGGTTTGAACATGGCTGAGAGATCCGGGGCAGTGATTGAGCGCAATCTCAGAAACGCATCTGCCATGGCCCCTGTTTCATTGGTGCCAAGATCAAAGGGCGGGTTTGCGCATTTCCCACACCTTCTAGAGCGTGCGAAACCTGGACTGATCGCCGTGACTCGGTTTGGTAAACGATTCACCAATGAAGCTGACTCCTACTATGACTTCATGCAATCGTTGATCGATGCGCTTCCAAAAGGGGAGACCGTTCAAGCCTGGTTGGTGGTGGACTGTGATTTCATCCATCGATGGGGCTTGGGAGCTGTGAAACCCTTTCCAATTCCCTTTGGATCCATGATCGCAAACGGCTATTTAAAGCGAGGAAAAACCATCGAAGAATTGGCCACTGTTTGTGGCATTGATGGTCAAGCACTTCGCCTAACCGTTGAGCGCTACAACACCATGGCTCAGATTGGTTACGATTCAGAATTCCACAAAGGGCAAACACCTTACAACCGAATTCAGGGCGATGCCAGCCATTCAGGACGTAATCCCTGCATGGGACCCATCAATAAGGGACCCTTCTATGCGGTTCGTGTGGTGGCTGGTAGTTTGGGCACATTTGCAGGCTTGAAGTGCAATGAATTTGCACAGGTTCTCGATTCAAAGGACGAACCCATCTCAGGACTTTACGCCGGTGGCAATGACCTCAGCAGTGTCATGGGCGGAAATTACCCCAGCGGAGGAATCACCTTGGGTCCAGCCATGACGTTCGGTTATTTGACGGCGATGCACGCAAGTGGACGGCTCTTCAATCAATATTTAAACAAAGGAAACACAATGTACTACGAACTTGCAACCATGACTTTGCCTTTTGGAACAGCTGCGGCTGCAGCCGAGAATGTACGAACCTTCTCCTCGCAAGGACAAGGTGAGTTACTGGCTTGTTGGTTTACAGATATCGGAGTTCTCAATCAAATGATCGTGCTACGGGGATTTTCTGATTTATCCTCACTTCAAGCGGAGAGACAAAGAACTCAGCAAAACGCTAGTCCTTTTGGTTGTGGTGAGATTTTTCAAAAACTCGAGCAGCACAGCTACCAGGGCTTCCCTTGGATGAAGCCGGCTCGACCCACGGCAGAAAGTGGTATTCAAGGGCCTGTTTATGAAATCAGGACCTATGGCATCAAACCCGGTGGTGTTCAACCCACCATCGATTTGTGGGAACAAGCCATGCCAGCACGTGAAAAAATATCACCTTGCGTGCTTGCCATGATTGCAATCGATGGACCATTGAGGTTCACGAACATTTGGGCTTATCCGAGCTTGGATGCCCGCAGCAAAGCGCGAGTCGATGCCGTTGCGCAAGGGGTTTGGCCACCCAAGGGTGGGCCAGCGCATCTAACAACTGACATGGTATCAACCATTGCCATGCCAACTGCAGTCTCACCGATGAATTGAATGCGAAGTTACTCTCTTGCCTACCTGACAGCAAATCGTTCAAGTGTTGTCGAAGCCTTGGACATTGCAAACGACTTGGGTTACGACAACGTTGGGCTTAGGCTGCGTCCCAACGCTCCTGGAGCTCCACATCAAGAGTACATTGGAGACCCGAGCATTCAAAGGGAGGCTCTTGCCCGCATGCAAGACTCCGGTGTTGGGGTGTTCGATATTGAAATCGTGCGAATTGATGAGGCTTTCAATGTTCATGATTTCCAAGATTTATTTGAAGCAGGAGCTGCGCTTGGTGCAAAAGCTGTATTGGTTGCAGGGGATGATTCAAATCTTAGACGTCTGGCAGAAAACTACGCAAAGCTTTGTGAGCATTTGCATCAGTTTTCAATGACGGCCGATCTTGAATTCATGCCCTGGACTGGTGTTAAAAATGCGTTGTCAGCATTGAGAGTGATTCAAGATGCTGGAGAGCCTGCCAATGCTGGGATACTATTTGACGCATTGCACTTTGGCAGGTCAGATACCAAATTGACAGACATAGATTCCATGCCTTCAAATTTGCTTCACTATGCACAAATATGCGACGCAAAAGGGGGGCAGGATTTTTCGACAGAAGAGCTCATCATGACAGCTCGTGAACAAAGATTGCTTCCAGGCGAAGGTGACATTGATATCCAGGGACTCTTTAAAAGATTGCCGAAAAATATTCCCATTAGTGTTGAATTGCCAAATTTCATAAGATCGCAAAGCATTGGTGACAAAGCCTGGGCCAAAGCTGCTCTAGATGCTTCAAAGCGAATATTCAATGTAAGCAATTGAAACAAAAAACTAAATTTTAAAATTCCCTAGGTCATGACAATTTAGGAATTCGTTGTCATGAATTGAAACCATTCAACTTCATTGACCTAGGTCAATGAAGTTATCACCTTCTTCTCTTAATATCGATCCATCTAAGTTCAGTTTTGGATCTGGTTATGGGTAAAAAAATATTTGGAACAACCTTGTTTGATGGTCATCAAGCACAAAAGGGTTATGCGTTGAACAAAATGTGCTTTTCGTTCAACAGCAAAGAAAATAGAGACAAGTTCAAGGGCAATGAACCACTTTATATGGATTCATATGAGCTCACGCCCGAGCAAAGAGACGCGATTGAATCTCGCAATGTATTAAAGTTGATTGAGCTTGGAGGGAATGTCTATTATTTGGCTAAGTTCGCCGGTATTTTGGGACTTGATGTGCAAGATTTGGGCGCGCTACAAACAGGAATGAGCAAAGAAAGCTTTCGCAACAAGTTGGTTGCTGCGGGGAGAGAATAATGGCCAAAATTATTGGAATGGTCTCAACTTCGCATGTTCCATCTATTGGAAGTGCCATTGCTAAAAACTTGCAAGACTCGGAGTACTGGAAGCCCTTTTTCAGTGGGTTTAAGCCTATACATCAATGGTTGGCCAATCATAAGCCTGATGTTGTGATTGTTTTCTACAACGATCATGGCTTGAATTTCTTTCTTGATTCGATGCCGACATTTGCCGTTGGTGCAGCAGACCATTACGTCAATGATGATGAAGGGTGGGGTATCCCAACTCTTCCACCATTCAAAGGAGATGCCAATATCTCTTGGGAAATCATCAACGGTTTGATTGAGCGTGAATTTGATGTGACCACATGTCAGAATATGAAAGTGGATCATGCGTTCACACTTCCCTTGAAACTGCTTTGGCCAGAAAGCGCCACTTGTCCAGTTATCACGGTCCCAATTTGTATCAACACCGTTCAGTTTCCACTTCCCAGTGCCAAGCGCTGTTACAACTTAGGAAAGGCTGTTGGGGAAATCATTGCAAACCTTGACAGTGATTTGAAATTTATGATTTTAGGCACTGGCGGTCTATCGCATCAACTTGATGGGGAGAGAGCTGGATTTATCAATAAAAAATTTGATTTGGATTTCTTGGATAGCCTTGTTCAAAACCCAACTTGGGCCACCCAATACTCTATTGAGGAACTTGTTGAAAAAGTGGGCACGCAGGGAGTTGAGCTAATCATGTGGATTGCGGCGAGGGCCGCATTGCCTGGGCAAGTTCGTCAAATCACTTCGACGTATCACATTCCAATATCCAATACGGCTGGCGGTATTGTTCTATTGGAAAACACGTGAAAGCCGAACTTATTCAGACAATTTTCAATAATCCTCAATTTGTCTCTGAATTTTGGCCAGAGCATTTTTGGGAATCTTATTGAAGAATCCTAAAAATCAATCTTGGTGGCTTGATTACAATGATTTGGTTAACCAATGTGATCCATTGAAAGGACTGGATGAAACTGAGGTTGATTTAAAACTCAGAAAATACGGATTGAATACAGTTCGAGCCAATCAATCCAAGAGCTTGATAATTCAATTTTTATCAAGATTTAAGAATCCACTTGTCATTGTTTTGATTCTTGCAAGTTTTGTTTCAGCCTTAACGGGTGAAAGTACAAATTTCCTAATCATCAGTTGCATCGTACTACTGAGTGTGATTTTGGATTTTGTGCAAGAGTTTAAAGCAAATAAAGCCGCAGATGCTTTGCGTCAATCTGTTTCGGTTAGAGCAATCGTTCTTCGCAATTACAAAGTAAAAAGTATTTCGGTTCAAAACGTTGTGCCTGGAGACATCGTTTTCGTCAAAGCCGGAGACCTGATTCCAGCCGATTCTTTGGTTTTGAGTTCAAAAGACTTCTTTGTGAATCAATCCCTGTTGACCGGGGAATCATTTCCAATTGAAAAATCAACCGCGCAATTGCCTACAAGTGCAAAACAAATTAATGAAGCATCAAATGCTGTTTTTATGGGTACTTCTGTCGTAGGAGGACAAGCTCATTTATTGGTTATCAAGACGGGCATGGAGACTTCTCTTGGTGATATAGCCGACAGCATCGAAAAACCTTCTGTCGTGACCTCGTTTGAGACCGGAACACGTAAGTTTGGCATGTTGATCATGTGGCTTACCGTTGTAATGGTTTTATTCGTTCTGTTGATCAACTCTTGGTTTGATAAACCATGGCTTGAGTCATTTCTATTTGCTGTGGCTTTAGCTGTTGGCTTAACGCCAGAGTTGTTGCCTATGGTTGTCTCTATCACCCTATCCCGAGGAGCAATTCGACTGTCTAGATTAAAGTTAATTGTTAAAAGGCAAAGTTCAATTCAAGATTTAGGATCGATGGATGTATTTTGTACCGATAAAACTGGAACATTGACGGAAGCAAAAATTCGCTTTGAAAAAAGCTTTGATGCATATGGCAATTTGAACACCGAGGCCATCGAGTTGGCCTATTTAAACAGTTACTTCGAATCTGGTCTTAGAAATTCAATTGATGAGGCTATCTTAGAAGTGGAGAGGGTTGCTGTAGGAGGCTGGACCAAAATTGATGAGGTACCCTTTGATTTTGAACGCAGATGCGTATCCATATTGATTGCCAGTGAAACTCGACATGAACTTTTTCTCAAAGGTGCTTTTGAGGAGGTCATCTCGAAATGCGAATTTGTCAAATCATCGAGCGGAGCCTCAAGGGTTAAATTGGATCGCCTAGGAAAAGAGAAAGTCCTTAGATATTGCAGATATTTAGAATCTGATGGGCTTCGAGTTCTCGCCATTGCCAGAAAAGAAATACCAATCGATCATTGTGTGGTTGACGTTAAAGATGAGTTTGACCTTGATCTTGTTGGTTTTGTGACTTTCATCGATCCCCCCAAACAAAGTGCTTCATCGGCGCTTGAAAAACTGAGAAATTCTGGTGTTTCAATAAAAATAGTTACTGGCGATAGCGATTTGGTAACTCAAAACGTTTGTCGCCAATTGCATATTGAAATTCAAGGTGTTCTGTTGGGTCAGGAAATTGATTTACTTGACGATCGAGCCCTACAGCATAGGGTGAACGCTGTGAACTTGTTTTGCAAAGTTAATCCATCCCAAAAGAAGCGCGTCATATTGGCTTTTCGATCCAATGGCCATGTTGTAGGTTATTTAGGTGATGGAATCAATGATGCACCATCGTTGCATTGTGCAGACGTGGGCATTTCAGTTGACACAGCTGCTGACGTCGCAAAAGCAGCTGCAGATATGATTTTATTAGAGCAAAACTTGAATGTTGTTCATGCTGGTGTACTCGAAGGGAGGCGAACTTTTGGCAACATCATGAAATACATCATGATGGGAACCAGTTCAAATTTCGGAAATATGTTCAGTATGGCTGGGGCATCGCTTTTTTTGCCTTTTCTTCCCATGTTGCCCACGCAGATTTTGTTAAATAATATTCTCTATGATTTGTCCGAAATTCCAATTCCTTTGGATGAAGTTGATTCGATCGAAACAGCCTCTCCCAAAGTTTTAGACCTTGATTTCATCAGAAACTTTATGTTTGTTGTTGGCTCCATAAGCTCTTTGTTCGATTTTTTGACTTTTTATTTTCTTTTGAATGTATTTGATGCCAACGAGAAATCATTTCAAACGGGTTGGTTCATTGAGTCATTGTGCACTCAAGTATTGGTTGTTTTCGTCATTAGAACTCGTGGTTCCCCATTCAAGAGCAGGCCACATCCATTGTTAATCATTACCTCACTTTTTATTGTCATGCTTGGCATGCTTTTGCCAATGTCTCCAATAGGTGTTTATTTTGGGTTTTCTCCACCGACCATTGCTTTTTACGGATTTCTTGTTTCAATGGTATTGATTTATTTACTGATCGTACAAATTGTTAAATCTTATTTCTTCCGCTATCAAGATAAAAAATCAGCATTGACATGATTTTTGTTTGTTGAAGTTAACTGATTATCTGCGGCGAGCCTTTAACTAGTGCAAATACCAAACTCGTTCTTTAATTTATGACTTATGATCCTAGTGGTTTCGTTAAATATTTCCAAATTGCCGTCGTTACCATGATTTGTGGCTTATTTTCTATTTGGCTTTGATGTGAAACAACATTTGAAAATTATCATTGTCGGTGCTGGAATTGGTGGATTAACCGCAGCAGCTATTTTGCTCAGGAGGGGGTTTTCTGTTGAAATTTATGAGCAAGCCTCTGTTTTGAGTGAGGTAGGAGCTGGTATTCAGTGCAGTGCCAATGCAGTTAAGGTTTTATATTATTTGGGCTTAAAAGAAAAGCTGGATCGAGTTGGCGTTAAACCTAAAGCTTTTGAATTTCGGCGATTCGATTCTGCTGAGTTGATGCACAGGATTCCCCTTGGCATTGAGCATGAATCTAAATTCCATGCACCCTATTACCATCTACACCGAGCCGACATACACGAAATTTTGGCTCAATGTGTCAATGAGTTAGATCCCAACTGCATACATCTCAATTCAAAAGCCAGTGGTTTTGCTGAGTCCACTCATGGCGTTGAGTTGGATTTGGCAAACGGTCAAAAGATACATGGGGATGTTCTCATCGGTGCCGATGGAATCAAATCAGTGGTCCGTGCCCAAATCCTGGGCGAAACCCCTGTGACTTATACGGGTGATATAGCCTGGCGCGGTGTAATAGATGTCCATAAATTGCCCAGAGATATCATGGACACTGTATCCACTGTCTGGTGTGGACCTAAAAAGCATGCAGTCATGTATTATCTGCGTTCCGGATCTTTGCTCAATTTCGTGGGACTTGTTGAACATGACCAACCAGAAAATGAATCTTGGACCCAAAAAAGACCTTGGCAAGAGCTTAAAAATGATTTTGTTGGCTGGCACGACAACATCCAAACCGTCATTGACGCTTTAGACAAAGATGCTTGTTTTCGATACGCTTTGAACAATCGTCCGCCTGTTTCCAACTGGTCTACTGCCAAAGCCACTTTGCTTGGAGACTCAGCGCATCCGACACTTCCCTATATGGCCTCCGGTGCAGTGATGGCCATCGAGGATGCAGCAGTGCTATCTAGGTGCTTAGAAATCAATTCAGATGTTTCAAAAGCACTTTTACAATTTCAAAACAATCGATTAGAGAGAACTGCAAAAATTGTCAATGGCTCCACTCAGAGTCGTGCTTTGTACCGAATTGAGGATGTCCAGGCCATGAGAGATGCCTTTCATCAGAATGATTTGAATAAATCCCGTTCTGAATGGCTTTATTCTTATGACCCCCTAAATGTTGAATTAGCTTAAACCAAGTCATTTATTTTGAAAATACCATCACGTCTGCAACCTCTGATCGAGGAGGGTTTCATTGATTCTGTGGTGCGTCAATTGATGAGCGGTAAAGAAGCGACCGTTTTTGTTGTTCGCTCGGGTGATGAAACTTTATGCGCAAAGGTTTACAAGGAAGCCAATAACAGAAGTTTTCGACAAGCCATTGATTACACAGAGAATAGAAAAGTTAAAAACTCCAGGCAAGCAAGAGCCATGGCCAAAGGGACCAAATTTGGTCGTCAAGCTCAAGAGGCAGCTTGGCAGAGTGCTGAGGTCGATGCGCTTTACAAATTGTCTGCTGCAGGCGTTAGGGTTCCTAGGCCCATTAATTTCATGGAAGGTGTATTGCTGATGGATTTGGTCACCGATGAACACGGTGATGCTGCTCCGAGGCTAAATGATGTCATCTTTACCCCTGAAATGGCAACCAAATACCATGCTCAACTCATCAATGAAGTGTTAAGGATGCTCAGGGCGGGGATTGTGCATGGAGACTTGTCGGAATTCAACATATTGCTTTCGCACGACGGACCTGTGATCATCGATTTGCCACAAGCCATAGATGCAGCAGGTAACAATCACGCTCAAAGAATGCTTCTAAGAGATGTGTTGAATTTACGCAATTTTTTCGGACAATTCAATTCTGAATTGCTTCAAACGAATTATGGCCCTGAAATTTGGGATTTGTATCAACGAGGACTATTGATCGAGGGTGTTCAATTGACAGGAACTTTCAGCGCTAAAGCGGGAAAAGTTGACTTGCAAGGTGTAATGCGTGAAATTGAGTCTGCCCAAAGTGAAGAGCAAATGAGGCAATTGAGAATGAAAAACATCACATCCAATTTATAGTTTATTCAAAGCGTTCAAGATCTCATCGCTTCCAATGACTTCGGAAAACACTTGGGCTTTGCCAGTTTGATCGATCAAGACATATACGGGCACACCGACTCTTCCATAAGACTTTAAAGATGCAGCAATGCTTGCATCTTGATGCGTCCAATCGGCTTTGAAAAGCTTGACCTTTTTTGAAGCAAAAGTTGCCATCACTTCTTTGTTTTTAAAGGTCGTGTTTTCATTGAGCTTACAAGTGATGCACCATGCCGCTGTGTAATCCACAAAAACGGGGCGTCCTTCTGACAATGTTTGATCAACTTTTGATTGACTCCATGGTGTCCAGACGTCGGCATCGTTTGTGAAAGTGGACTGCGCTGCAGATGCACTCTCTTGCATCGACGATAGCCAGTACCCGCACACAAAGACCGATCCACAGATTGTGATGACTCCTAGAATATGCCCGAATGACCACTGTCGAGGATTGCGCCAGTTGACACTTGATTCGGTTAAGTACACTCCACAAGACAGCAGTAAAAGCAGTCCAAGCAATTGAGCCATGGCGTCAAGTCCATTTAAATTGCCAAAGATCCAAGCTAGCCAAAGTACGGTTGCTAACATTGGAAAGGACATGAATACTTTGAAGCGCTCCATCCATGCCCCTGGCTTAGGTAATAAATGGTTCAACTTTGGAAAAGATGCGATCAACACAATGGGTAAGGCAAACCCAACTCCAAGTGATGCAAATACAAATAGTCCAAGGTAGGCGGGGAGTCCCATTGCGCTCCCAAGCGATGCGCCCATGAATGGCGCTGTGCAAGGAGATGCAACGAAAACTGCAAGCACACCGGAGCCAAAAGATTCTATGTATTGATTGTCGGACTTGAAGTTGCCGGCAGCATTTTGTATGGAGCCTCCAACTTCAAACAAACCCAATAAATTCAAGGAGATGAGAGTGAATAGGGTAGAGAGTAGGACAAGCATCAATGGAGATTGAAGTTGAAATCCCCACCCAAGTTGCACGCCCGTGTTTCTCAGCAAAAAGATGACCCCTCCTAACACTAGGAAGGAGAGTACAACGCCTAAGGCGTAAAAGTAACTGATGTGCCTTTGCTTTTTTTGCTGATGAGGAGTGGTTTTTACAAAACCCATTGCTTTGATTGCCAGCACAGGCAATACACAAGGCATTAGGTTTAGGATGAGTCCGCCTAACAGTGCAGCAAAAGCTGAGAAAAGCGTAATCGACCAATTCATAGAGCCAGAGTTTGTGCTTTGATCAATTGGTTCAACGGTGATGCTGGGCTGATTTGAATTTCCGCTCTCAACTGAATCGATCAGTTTTGGCCAAGTTCCGTTCACTTGGAGATTCACGCTTAGGGCCTTATGGATCTGTCCATTGATCGCTCTAGCAGGAACCAAGGTGATTGCCAAAGATGTGGGTTCTTCAGATCGATTGGAATTGATGGGCATCACTGCATTCCAAACGCCTTTGTCCCAGTATTGTTTGAAATCCTTGTGCAACTCAGCTTTTGCGTCAAGGAGATCTGGCATTTCTGGGAATATTTCAAAGTTCGTGCCTTCCAATTTTGAGTCAAGGGCATGGATTTGAATGTGAACTAAATTTTCTTTTTCAAAGGTGAATTGATTTTCTTTTTTTGAAATCTGAATGGGTTGCTCGTTGATGACTTGTTGAAACAAGGTGGCGTCATTGGCTGAGATTTGGTTTCTTGAAACCTTGAGGTCAAAGTCACCCTCTTGAGGGATGCATTCATTCTTACAAACCAGCCAACTTGCATGAAGCTTGATGTCAGCTCCATTTTCGGGGATGGATTGTTCTGCATCGATTTGAAGAGGTGCTATCAACAGAGTTTCTTTTTCATATCCATAGTTGGAGAGTTCACCAATTTGAATTTTTTGGGGCAATGGCCACAATGTTTGACCTAACCTGATCCCCTTGGGTGTACTCCATTGCAGGTGAGTGGCAAGTCCAGTGTCGCCTGGATTTTTCCAATACGTGTGCCATCCAGGTTGATGTTTCAGGTGTAGTCCGACCCATTGTTGGTGGTTCGCAGCGACTCCTTGGGGTGAAAACAAGAGCACTTGGGCTTGCACTTGGCCTGTGCTGATCTGGTGACTGGTTTCAAAAGCTTTGGCTTGAACTGGAAAGGTGAGCCAAGCCTGAAGGCTCATGGCGAGTACCACTGCAGTCAACCAACCAATTGAGGTTTGAGCTGGGAGAGGCGATGGATACAGCTTTTGTAGAACCTTGAATGTATTCAACTTTGAGCCTTTTGGACGAGTTGAGGGTGTTTTCTAGAAGCTCTCATTATAAGTAGTCACCCAGATAAAAGGTTTGATTGGGCTTGGATGACAAAACGACTCTGTCATCCTCATTTAATGCATTTTTTGTAGCCCTTTAGAGTTGAAATTCAGTCAAAATCTTCACTTATGTGTTTGCAAAATAAGCATCGACTTTGACATGAGTGAGCTTGGTTAGGGGAAATCACGCATGCATATCTCTCAAGGACTAGAGGACAATGAACGTTGAAATTGAACTTTCCACATGCTAAGTCCTTTGAGGCTGGTTATGGCAAATTTCATGTTGACTTTCAATCCGTCAAATTCAATAAGTTCATTTTTGCTTCCCTCTTGAGACCAATTAACTTTTCTTCAAGATAAACCCATTTCCTCATGCCAAGCGCCAATCTTTTATTGCAATCCCTTGCTGCCGGTGTATTCATTGGTGCTTTATACGGTCTCATTGGACTGGGTTTGAGTGTGGGTTGGGGGTTGCTCAAACAAATCAATTTAGCCCATTTCGCTTGGGTCTTTTTGTCCGCTTATTTGACATACGAGCTCAAAACTCGCTTGAACCTAGATCCTTTGATTTCGTTGACGATTTTGATACCTGTTTTTGCAGTGATTGCCATTTTGGTCCAGTGGCTTTTGGCGAGCTTTGCGATCACGCCATTCAATTCGCTCATGGCCACTTTTGGTCTTGCTGTTTCAGTTGAGGCGTTGATTCAACTCTTTTGGAGCGCAGATTTCCGCAGAATGCCTTCTCAGTACGAGGAAATGAAGTTTCACATGGGTGGGGTCATTGTGACTTATTCAGAAGCGCTCACCATGTTGATTGCTTTGCTGGCGTCTTTTGCCGTATGGTGGGTGCTTACCAAAACAGACACCGGTAAATGCATTCGCGCCAGTGCCGAAGATGCTGAGATGGCCAGAGCGTTTGGCATCAATGCAACCAAGTTATCACTCGGATTGGCTGGTGTTTGCGGTGCCTTGGCTGCTTGCGCAGGTGTAAGCGTGGCACTAACCTTTACTTTGGCGCCTTCACAAATTTTTGCTTGGATTGGGGTGATTTTTGCCGTTGTCATGATGGGTAAATTGGCGTCACCTTGGGCCCCTTTGTTGGCGGGCCTGGTGATTGGAATCAGCGAATCCATGACCATGGCCATTACCGCCCCATCTTGGGCTCCATTGGTCTCGTTCTCGCTTTTGATTGTCATTTTGCTAACGAGGCGCTCGCATGGATAATTCGCGTGCAGGTCTTGGACTGAATTGGTTATGGTTCGTTTTGATGGCAATTCTTGCAGGATGGCCATTTTTGGGAATGCCCAATCACTTGGAGTCCTTGCTCTATGTGGTCTTTTTTTGGATCACGTTGGCCACGAGTTGGAATTTGATGTCCGGTTACTCTGGATATTTTTCTTTTGGGCATGGCGCTTTTTTTGGCGTAGGCATGTATGGAATGGCAACCTTTGCTGGAAAGTTCGGACTTGGATTTTGGCCAAGTGCTGTTCTATCTGGCATTTGTGCCTCCATTTTGGCGTTGGCTTTGGGAGCATTGGTCTTTAGGCTGAAGAAGATCAGAGGCGAATCGTTTGCATTGATCACTTTGGCTGTCACCTTTGTGCTTGCCACTTTGATTGTGAACACACCAATCGATGGAGGTCCTGGTGTCTATTTGATGGGTGTGCAAGTGCCCATGATTGGACCCAGCGCATCCTCCTCCTTTTACCTTCTTGGTTTTGCCATGGTTGTGGCTTCAATTTGGGCGTCTCGAACCCTTTTTTATTCTCAGTCTGGATTGGGGTTGTTGGCCATTCACGATGACGAGGACGTTGCAGAGGTGCATGGAGTTCCAACGTTTGCACTCAAGATGAAGGCCTTTGCATTGTCAGGATTTTTCGCAGGCATGATGGGAAGTATTCATGCGCTTTATGTGTCCTATGTGACCGTGAGTGAAACATTCAGCATCACTGTGCCTTTGACCGTTGTGCTCATGAGTATTTTAGGCGGGGCAAGGCAGTGGGCCGGCCCAATGCTTGGAGCCGTTTTGATCACTTTCTTGCTGAATGCCTTCACTGAGGGTACAAGTGCCCTTTATGGCAGGATATTGATCGGTGTTATTTTGACCCTTTCGGTTCTGATCATGCCAGAGGGTCTGTTGGGTACTTGGCAGTCCAAGCAAAGAAAAAGGAGCTTGGATCGCAGGAGGGCACTTGAGGGCGATCACAGTGAATCTTCTGCCCATCAAGAGCAATCGGTGGCTTCAAATGATCTGAACCTTCGAGACATCAGGCACGAATTGACGCATGCTCAAAATCTATCTGACCAGTCTGGCTCTGGCGCAGATCACGGCCATGGATTGGCCAACGAGTCTAAGAAAGTTGTTCTAGAGTTAAATGGTTTGTGTAAACATTTTGCTGGAATCAAGGCCTTGGATGGCGTTCATTTGACCTTGTACCAAGGTGAAATATTGGGCTTGCTCGGCCCCAATGGTTCAGGCAAGTCGACACTGATCAATGTGGTGACAGGGCATTTATCCCCAACTGCAGGATCAATCCAGTTATTGGGCCAAGAATGCGCTGGCCAAGCGGCTCACCTCATTCGTAGAATTGGGGTGTCCAGAACCTATCAAATACCGAGGCCCTTTAAGGGGCTGACGGTGTTGCAAAACGTTTTGCTATCCGCGCAATTCGGCGCCAACAGCGTGTCTGATGAGCAAGCTTACCGATTGGCGCTTGAGTGGATCGAATTCACCGGATTGAGTACCAAAAAGGATGACTATCCCGATGAACTCAATTTGCATCAGCGCAAATTCTTAGAATTGGCCAGAGCACTCGCTGCTCAACCGGCAGTCATCATGTTGGATGAGGTTTTGTCAGGTCTTACACCCTCTGAGATCGATATAGCCGTACAAACCATTCGCTTGATCAGGTCACAAGGTACATCTATTGTGTTCGTGGAGCATGTGATGTCAGCCGTCATGGCCTTATCTGATCGCTTGGTTGTTCTTGATCAAGGGCGCGTGATTGCCAGTGGTGTTCCTCAAGAGGTGATGAGGCAAGAGGTGGTGGTCAAAGCTTATTTGGGCGATCAAGCCGAGGTGATTTGAAATGTTGAGTTTAACGAATGTACAAGTCAACTACGGCGCAGCTCCAGCTTTGTGGGATCTTTCTCTCAACATCAATGAGCAAGAACTGGTCTCTGTGATTGGTCCCAACGGTGCCGGTAAAACCACATTGATCAATTCCATCATGAGGCTCAATGATTTGAAGGCCGGTCGGATGCATTGGATGGGAGAAGATGTCAGTACTTTAAGCGCTCACTTGCTGTGCGAAAAGGGCATTGCTTTGGTGCCCGAGAGTCGGCGACTTTTTACGAGCATGAGTGTGCTTGAGAATTTGGAGTTGGGATCGATGCATCCCAAAGCCAAGTCTGAGAGGGCCAGAACGATGGAGCAAGTTTTTGAGCTCTTTCCTGTGGTCAAGCAAAAGCTTTCTCAAAAAGCAGGAGAACTCTCTGGAGGACAACAACAAATGGTTGCCATTGGTCGAGCCATGATGGCTTTGCCCAAATTGTTGCTCTTGGATGAGCCCTCACTTGGCTTGGCGCCAGCCATTGTGAGCGATATGTTCAAAGCAATTCAGGCTATTCACCGATCAGGAACAGCGGTTCTCTTGGTTGAGCAAAATGTTTCTCGAGCACTTGCGATTTCTTCAAAAACGTATGTTTTGGAGAATGGGCGAGTCGTGGCTCAAGGACCTTCTGCGGAGATTGCATCAAGACCAGAAATCAAAAAAGCTTACCTGGGTTTATAAAGCAAGTCTAATAGATTTTTTGCGATTAACGGTTCGCGTGAAGTGAACGCAATGCTTTAAAACGCTCGATGATGACATTGGGTGCGATGTCGTTGATTTCACCGCTTTTGACTTGAATCGCTCCTTCAATGTGCGCGTAAGGCAGGCGAAAAGATGGGTTGATGCCTTGGGTGAACAAGGCCACTATTTCATGAGTGCCGCTGGCAACGCCCAGATGCATCATGCCTCCATCCGCGGTGAACAGGGTTTGGGTTTTTTCAAGCAATCGAGCGCAATCGATCAATGAGGTTTGATTGATCAAATTTTTAATTTTCAGAAGATGGCCCAATTCATTTTGTATCTTCTTTGCCTCTTGCTCAGCCTCATCTCCTAGGCCAATCAGTACACACTCCTTGACTTGCAAATTGCCCAATTCCTCAATGACTTGCTTCCATTGGTGATAAGTCCTAGAGGGATCCATTCCACCAATGGCAATCATCACGTCAATATTCGGTTCAGAGTCAAACTTGGAGGAGGGTTTGATGCCTCCAAGCTTTGGATAGGCAAGTTGTTCAAGATTTTTTTGTTCCTCACTCCAGTCAAACACGTCAATGAGTCGTTGAGCACTCCATTGACTTCGTGCAAAATCTGGGACATCGTAAAAGCCTTGAATGCAAATCCATGGAAGTTTGGGAAAGTGTTTGATTTTCTCCTTCAGCGCCCTGTGGTGAACACTTTGAACGATCACAAAATCATAATCTTTGAATTGATTCTTTTCGATTCGATCAAACACTCGTGAAAAGTAGGGGTCATCTTGGAATATTTCACACAGGTGCTTGGGTGTGAGCAAATCAACCTCAAGACCTTTCAGTTTGAAAAGATTTCTTGGGGCCAAATCCATCAGGGAGTCCCCGATTTGAGCGGTTCGCTGATAAATCCATAAGCCCCTTTTCCAATTTGGATGCCCTTTTGTCGCCATCAAGGCAGACTGCCCGTGAAGTTGGAGATAGATCAACTTTCGCAAGTGCCTCCATCCTAGTTTTCTGAGGCCTTCGCTTTTGCGGTAGCTCAACTCGTTTCCAGGAACGCTTCGAGACAAAGGTTGTGTAATGACCCATTGACCCAGTTGTTCAATCCAAGAGAGATCGCTGGTGTTCAAAGCGTCTGGGCCAGCGGGTTGTTCGATGGTCTGCGACTGTCCTAGGGCCACCATGCAGGCCAGCAGCAAAATGAAAAACTCTCCCATACCCGCGCCATAGAAAGGGCAATTGAACATACTGACCATCAAAGCGATCCAAGTCACACTCAGCATCGCTTGTTTTGGGCGCTTTGGGAGCAGTTGTGCGTCCTTGAAAAAACCAACGAAAAGAGCAATCATCAAAAGCAGCCCAATCAGACCACTCTCGACAAACCACAGCAGGAACTGTTGGTGAGGATTTGATGGTGGATTGGGTTCGTTACCACCATAAGCAATGTAGTCTTGACGCCAACTGCCCACTCCAGTGCCAAAGAGTGGAGAATCTTTGATCGCTTTGATCGATTGCACCCAATAGTCGATGCGATAACCTTGAGAGGTGGCATCGTTTCCTTGGCTGTAGAGTTCAATGTCGTGTTTCACCTCCATGGCCCTTTGCGCAAAACGAGGGGAAAACAATCCGAGTGCGATCACCAAAAGAAGGGGTGCAATTGAAATCCAGATGATGTTAAATTTGATTTTCTGTTTGGACCAAAAATAAAGTGCACAAGTCATCGCCAACACCATGGCCAGAAAACCCGTGCGACCGTTCATGATGAAAAACACATTTCCCACGCTCAGTGCACACAAAAGGTACACCCATTTTTGGCTGAGTTTGGGGAAAAGCTCATCCTTGAGTGTCCATACACAAACCACCATGAGACTTGTCATGATGGGTTGCTCCAAGTGTCCGTTGATGACGATACCCCAATCTTTGGGGTAGAGTGGGTTGTACATGATGTGCGGCACACCAAGCCAAAGTAACCATGAGCAAATCAGCACAAAAGTTTGGCCTGCTACAAGTCCTCTGAGGGTCAAGATCACATTTGCTGGGTTGATCAGACAAAACACAAGAAGGGGGAAGACCAGCAGTCTTGCATGTCGGATCCAAGCCACCATCCAGTCGTGGGTGTTGCTTGTGGTCCAAATGGAGCTCGCCAGCATCCAAATCAAGCAAGCAAAAATCACTTTCGTGGTGGTCAAGGACCAAACCCGTCCAATGGAGTGCCGTATCTCCGCGGCCGATCGCTGATCAATTGGATTCTTTCCCGCGATGTAAGCCAAGAGGATCAACAAGCCCGAACCCACGAGCAAAAGAGCCTTGCTGATGGAGACCAAGGCGACCCCCAAGTTGACCGAAATGGCCAATGCACATGCGGCTCCTAAGGTCAGTGCTCGAGCAATGCTCAAAAATGTTTGATAGTGCATGTGGGGGTTAAGGTGATCAAGAAAGGGTGTCTTGATCGATGGCTCAATGTTTCACGCTCGCTCAACCAGATGGTGAAGCTTTATCCGAGGTACCTTTTTCCCAATTGTAATGAAAATTCAATCTGTTAGACCTGCGCCTTGCGTCAATTTACGCAACCGTTACAAAATCCAATTTTGGATTTCACGACACTGAGCTGATCTCCTCAATTTGCTCTTGCAGCTTGAGCCATCTCTCTTCTGTTTGTGCAATTTCAGCTTCGATGGCTTTCAAGCGCTTTGCCGCCTGAGCGGCCTTCTCCAACAGGGCTTGCTTTGCGCTTGGGGAAGCGTCAGAGCTCAGGTCTTGTGCAAGCTGCGCGAGTTGTGACTCTTTCTCCAACTCAAGGGCTTGGAGCGTTGACTCCTCCTTTTGGAGTTGTTTTTTCAAAGGCTGGAGTTGTTGCGAGAGTTGTGATTTTTTTTGCGAATGTGCTTTTTTCTCTTGTTTGGACATGCCTTTGAGCGCGATCGTTTGCGTCTTCAAGGCATGTTGATCCTCTTGGGAAAGGGCGGCTTCTCGCAATTTTTTGGATTCTTCAAGCAAATAGCGCTGGTAGCTGTCCATGTCACCTGTGAAATCAGTGATCCCAGATCGAGAGACGAGCCAAAACTCTTCACACACTGAGCGAAGCAAGGCACGATCATGGCTCACCAGGAGAACAGTTCCCTCAAAGTCATTGAGCGCCATCCCGAGTGCTTCGCGCGTCATCAAATCCAAGTGATTGGTTGGCTCATCGAGCAAGAGCAAGTTTGGGCGTTGCCACACGATCATGCACAAGACCAGTCGAGCTTTTTCCCCTCCACTCAAAGTTCCAACGGCTTGATTGACCATGGCATCGGCAAAGTGGAAAGTACCTAAAAAATTTCTGAGCTCTTGCTCCCTGCCTGAGATGGGGCCGCGTTTTGAGAGTTCGATCATGTGCTCTAAAGGGCTTTGATCGAGTTGAAGAACATCCAACTCTTGTTGAGCAAAGTAGCCCACGCTCAAGCCTTTTCCCTCTACGATCTCACCATCCAAGATAGGCAAACTTTGAGCCAATGTTTTAATGAGTGTTGATTTTCCTTGCCCATTGGCACCAAGGATGCCGATGCGCTGGCCACTCAAAACTGAGCGATTGACTCCACTCAAGATCACCGTTTCTTGAGTCGAAGCAGCGCGATATCCAAAAGCACCATCTTGGATCGAGAGCATGGGATTGGGCAGATGGGTGGGCTCTTTAAAAGTGAAGGTGAAATCGGCAGCACTCATCATGGGAGCAATTTTCTCCATGCGAGCGAGCGCTTTGACCCGGCTTTGAGCCTGTTTGGCCTTGCTTGCTTTGGCTTTGAAGCGATCTATGAAATGCTGTAGGTGCGATATTTTCTCTTGTTGTTTTTCATAGGCGGCTTGTTGCAAAACCATCTCTTGTATTCTCATGGTCTCAAAACCGGAGTAATTGGCGCCATAACGCGTGATTTTGCCGCCCTCAATGTGTAAGGTCACTTTGGTGACAGCATCTAAGAATTCGCGATCGTGACTGATGATGACCAAAGTTCCAGGGTAGCGCTGCAACCAGCTCTCAAGCCAAACCAAGGCGTCTAAGTCCAAGTGATTGGTTGGCTCATCGAGCAGCATGAGTTCCGATGGACACATGAGCGCGCGTGCAAGTTGCAGTCGCATGCGCCACCCGCCCGAGAAGCTGTTGACGCTTTTGTCGAGTTCATTGGGCTTGAATCCCAGGCCTAATATCAGCGATTGCGCTCTGGATAGCGCGTCGTGAACGCCAGCATCCGCCAAGGCCAAGTGAGCTTCAGCAATGGCCATGCCGTCATTGCTTTCCTCTGCTTTGAGGAGTTGTGCTTGAGCCTCTTGCAGTGCTGAATCAGAGCTCAGCACATATTCACTTGCCGATTGCTCCGTGTCGGGCATGTGTTGTTCCACTTGTGCCAGTCGCCACTGGGCGGGCATTTCCATCTCGCCCTTTTCTTCTTGCAGTTCGCCAGTGAGAAGGGCAAAGAAAGTTGACTTTCCCGCACCGTTGCGACCCACAAGACCAATTTTTTCTCCAGGGTTGATGGTGACGTTAACGCCTGAGAGGAGCGTTTTGGCGCCTCTTCTGAGTTCGATATCTTTGATGAGAATCATGGGTGAGGGGTCGGGTGGGATTTGAAGTTTTTTTAAGTGGACGGTCGATATCGATCACAAGCTCAAAGGGCTTGATCAATCCTAAAGGGATCAATTGAAGTGGGCAGCCAATTCTTTTTGGTTGATCAAGATCACTTGATCATCAAAGGCTTGCGTGCTCAAAGCGATCCAGTTCAATTGGGGGTAGAGCGCACTGAAAGCTTCAATTTCATGTCCGATCTCCAAGACCAAAAGTGCGTTTGGCTTCATGAAGTGGTGCATCTTTGGGAGTGTGGCTGAGATGAAGTCCATGCCGAGTTGCCCGCCAGCCAATGCCAAGGCAGGCTCAGCTTTGAATTCAAGGGGAAGTTGATCCATGCTGCTTTGCGGCACATAGGGAGGATTGCAAACGATCAAGTCGTATGGTCCCCTTGCGCCTTGAAGTGCATCGCTCATGATCCAATCAATCTGATCTTGTAGTTTGTGACGCTCTGCGTTGATTTTGGCCACTTGCAAGGCATCAAAGGAGATGTCAAGGCCATCGACATGGCTAGAAGGCCACAAAAGCGCACAAATGATCGCCAAACTACCGTTGCCTGTGCAAAGATCCAAAATCAGATCAGGTTCATTGGCCATCCAAGGCAGTAGAGTCTCATTCAATAAGATCTCAGCGATGTGACTTCTTGGAATGATCACTCGCTCATCCACGTAAAAGCTCAAGCCCCCAAGCCATGCTTCTTTGGTGAGATAGGCGCTTGGTTTTCTGCTTTGAATGCGTTGATCAATGAGTGTTTGCAAGGTTTGAGTGATCTCAGGTGAGAGCGCTTCATAGGGTTCAGCACTGCTCAGAGCCTCCAAGTCACTGTCCAGTGGCAGACCAAGTTTCCAAAGCGCAAGCCACGCTGCTTCATCAAAAGTGTTGAAGGTGCCTTGACCTGTGGAGATGCCAGCCGCTTGAAGTTGCAGACTGAATTGCTCAATCAGTTCCAATAGGCTCATGATGAGCGCACAACTGTTGTCAGATGTTCTTGCAGTTGACGAAGTATTTCTAGGTAAATTCTTTGTAGTCGCTCAAGCTCTGATAGCTCAATGTGCTCATCTACTTTGTGAATGCTCGCGTTGGGAGGGCCTAACTCAATGACTTGTTTGCAAACCTGCGCAATGAACCTTCCGTCGCTTGTGCCACCTGTTGTGGACAACTCCGCTTTTTGGCCATTTATTTTTTCAATCGCATGTTGAACTACACCCACAAACTCCCCAGGAGGCGTGATGAAGGGTAAGCCCCCCAGAGTCCACTGCAGTGAATATTCCAAGGCGTGATGGTCAAGGACAGACTTGAGTCGCTGCTGCAAACTCTCAACGCTGGACTCGGTGCAAAAGCGAAAATTGAAATCCACAATGCACTCACCAGGAATCACGTTGCTCGCACCCGTGCCAGCATGAATATTGCTGATTTGCCAGGTTGTGGGAGGGAAGAACTCATTGCCTTGATCCCACTCGATACTCACCAACTCTGCAAGCGCTGGTGAGATCAGGTGAATTGGATTTTTAGCCAATTGCGGATAGGCGATGTGGCCTTGAACGCCTTTGACCACCAGTTTTCCGCTCAACGTGCCGCGACGTCCGTTTTTGATCATGTCGCCTGTGACTTTGATGGAAGTGGGTTCGCCCACGATGCACCAATCAAGTCGCTGACCACGCTCTTGCAACAACTCACAAACGGCAACCGTGCCGTCTTTTGCGGGCCCTTCTTCGTCACTGGTGATCAAAAATGCCACTGAAAAAGCAGGCTCAGGCTGGTGCTCAAAAAACTCTTGCAAAGCCACCACCATGGCGGCCAAGGAGGATTTCATGTCGCTGCTGCCGCGTCCAAAGAGCTTGCCCTCACGGTGAGAGGGCGTGAATGGATCGCTCGACCAAGCTTTAAGAGGGCCGGTCGGGACAACGTCGGTGTGACCTGCAAAAACCAAAACAGGAGCGCCATGCTCCCGCTTTGGTTTTGCAGTCCTCAAGGCCCAAAGATTGGTCACTTGAAAGTCTTGGGGGCCGCGAACGATGGTTTCACACTCAAACCCCATGGGTTTGAGGTGTTGAATCAATATGTTTTGACAGTCTGCATCCGCTGGTGTGACCGACACCTGTGAGATCAGTTGCTCGGTGAGCTCAAGGGTTTTACTCATGTGGGTGTCCAGTCAGGAGCTGAAATAGAAGTCAACGTTGATCCTCTTGCTTAGAGTCCAATGCAAGGCACATGTGAACCACAGGATCGCATTGATTGTTTTCGATTGACCGCAGTTTGAATCAATCGCGCAAAAGGTCATTCAAGCTGGTTTTGGCTCGCGTTTGAGCATCGACTCGCTTGACAATGACAGCGCAGTAAAGGCTGTATTTTCCGTCCGCGCTGGGTAAATTGCCAGAGACCACCACCGATCCCGAGGGCACACGGCCATAGCTCACTTCGCCTGTTTGGCGATCATAGATTTTGGTGCTTTGACCAATGTACACGCCCATGGAGATGACGCTGTTTTCTTCCACAATCACGCCCTCGACGATTTCAGAGCGCGCACCAATGAAACAATTGTCTTCAATGATGGTCGGGTTGGCTTGAAGGGGTTCAAGTACGCCACCCAAACCAACGCCACCAGAGAGGTGAACATTTTTACCCACTTGAGCGCAGGAGCCAACTGTTGCCCAAGTGTCAACCATCGTGCCCTCTCCTACATAAGCTCCGATGTTGACATAGCTTGGCATCAAAATAGCGCCTTTGGCAATGAAGCTTCCACGACGTGCAACCGCGGGAGGAACCACGCGAACACCGCTTTGCTTCATTTGCTCTTCATCAAGGTTAGAGAATTTGGTCTGAACTTTGTCATAAAAGCCCAAATCCCCTGAATGAATGAGTTGGTTGTCTTTCAAGCGAAAGCTCAAAAGCACAGCCTTTTTGATCCATTGGTGAGTCACCCATTTGCCAACGCCCTCTTGCGTCGCCACCCTCAAGCGACCTTTGTTGAGTTCGCTGATCACATGATCAACGCTCTCGAGTGTCTCCTTGGGAGCAGAGGCAGGACTGAGTTGAGCGCGATCTTCCCAAGCTTGATTGATGATTTGTTCGAGTTGTTGAGTCATGGCTGTAAATGAAAAAGTAAAGGGGTTGTGAAATGAACTGATTGGAGGAGGATTTTACGTCTTCGCTGGCTTGGGCGCTGGGGCAGGGCTCAATTCGTTAAAGACTTTGCTCCATCATGTGGGGTAATGAAGTTTGGTGAATTCAACAATTCGCCTAGCCGCCTCAAGGCACTCCTCGGTTTGAGCGACCAATGCCATGCGAATCCTACCTTGTCCAGGATTGTGACCATTGACCTCGCGTGCCAAGTAGCTTCCAGGTAAGACAGTGACATTGAATTGCTCGTAGAGTTTTAGAGTAAAAGTCTCGTCGTCTTGAGTGGGAACCTTCGCCCACAAATAAAAGCCCGCATCGGGCAAGTCCACCTCTAGAGCTGTTTTGAGCAAAGGGGTGACTTGGGCAAACTTGTCTTGATAGAGTTTTCGATTGTCTTGAACGTGCACCTCGTCAGCCCAGGCTGCAATACTGGCCCTTTGTACCATGCCACTCATGGCGCTGCCGTGGTAGGTGCGGTAGAGTAGAAAGGATTTGATGAGCTCACGCTGGCCTGCTACAAAGCCACTGCGAAGTCCGGGCATGTTGCTGCGCTTGGACAGGCTAGTGAAAGCCAGTAGGTTTTTGAAATCATGTCGCGCGAGCTTCTCAGCTGCTTCCAAAGAACCCAAAGGAGGCGTCGAGCGAAAATAGATTTCGCTGTAGCACTCATCAGAGGCGATCACGAATCCGAATTCATCGCTCAATTTGAAGAGCATTTCCCACTCGCTCAAAGTGACCTCAGCACCGGTGGGGTTGCCTGGAGAGCAAACATACAAAAGCTGAGTGTTTTGCCAAACCTCAGTGGGGACGCTCGCCCAGTCCATGGCAAAGTTTTTCTCAGGAATGCTTGGCACATAGTATGGCGTTGCACCCGCCAAAATAGCGGCTCCCTCGTAGATTTGGTAAAAAGGGTTGGGCAAAACCACATATGGTTTGTTGGCCTTGGGGTCATTGATTTTGGGGTTGTTGACCACTGTTTGAGCGATGGAGAAGAGTCCCTCCCTTGATCCAGTGATGGGCAAGATCTGATCTTTGGGGTCTAGATTGAGCTTGTAGCGTGACTTGAGCCAATTCGCACAAGCTTGTCTCAGGCTCAAGTCCCCAGCAGTGGGTGGGTAGCTCGCCAATGCATCAAAAGCGCCCAACAAATGCTCTTTAAGCCACGCTGGGGTGGGATGACGTGGTTCACCGATGCCCAGGCTGATTGGGCTCATTTTGGGGTTCGGTTCTGTGCCTTGAAAGAGCACCCTCAGCCGCTCAAAAGGATAGGGCTGGAGTTGATTGAGAAGAGAATTCATGGAGGTATTATCGCTCCGAAACCCTGCCTTGGAAGTTGGTGCCCTGGTCGGGTTAAAAGTAGCCCAAGCTTTTACAATTCAATCGCAAATATTAAAAAAAGGATTAAAAAAGCTTAATATGCTGATGATTCAATGAGAAAATGAAACATTAAAGATTATATTTTTAAGCGCTCGTAGATCTGCAGTTTGAATTCAATGAAGACGGGTCATGATTTTTTAAACTTTTGGGTTTTCGATGCGCAAATCCAATCGATTTCACTCAAAAGGGAGGTGGGAAATGAACGATTTAGATGTTGATCGCCTCAATGACTTTGGTTTTGAGGTCGTGCAGTTGAAAGTTTTGATGGCTCAATTCATTGAGGGATTGCTGCCCGATTTTGAGAGCTTGGAGGGAAAGGTCAATGAACAGGATTGGGACGGAGCCAAAACTGCGGCGCACAGCTTCAAAGGCATGTTGAGTGTTTTTGCATCCTCTGAATTGGTTCGCATTGTTCAGGCGTTGGAGGACGAATTGAAATCATTGAGCCAAACCCCAGATCGGTCCCTTCAAACAGACATGGGGGTTCTAAAAGTTAGACTTAAAGCGTTACATTCCTGCGCTTTGGCTTTTCAAGATCGCTTGTAGAGACTTGGGCTAAATGATTGCAAGCGTGAAGTTTATGGCTTGGATCATGAGAAAATATAAAAGTTGGGGTTTGAGCCCCCCTGAATAAAAAGAACTAACTCAAAGGTGTTCGGTGCGTCTTACTCACATAAAGTTATCTGGATTCAAGTCCTTTGCGGATTCAACTCAGCTGATGTTGCCCGGCCAATTGGTCGGCGTTGTTGGTCCCAATGGTTGCGGTAAATCCAACATCATGGATGCAGTTCGATGGGTGCTGGGTGAGAGTCGAGCCAGTGAGCTCAGGGGCGAATCCATGCAAGATGTGATTTTCAATGGAACGAACATTAGAAAATCTGCCTCACGCTCGAGTGTGGAGTTGGTGTTTGACAACGCTGATCACCGAGCGGGTGGACAGTGGGGGCAGTATTCGGAGATTGCGGTCAAGCGCATTTTGACACGTGAGGGCTCGAGCAGTTATTACCTGAACAATCACCCCGTGAGAAGACGCGATGTTCAAGATGTGTTCTTGGGCACTGGCTTGGGCCCCAGGGCTTACGCGATCATTGGTCAAGGCACCATCAGTCGAATCATCGAGTCCAAACCAGAAGAATTGCGTCTTTTTTTGGAGGAAGCTGCTGGCGTCTCCAAATACAAGGAGCGTCGCCGCGAGACAGAAAACAGGTTGTCCGATACACGCGAGAATTTGGTGCGAGTAGAAGACATCTTGCGCGAACTCAACGCTCAGCTCTCAAAACTCGAACAACAAGCCGAGGTTGCACGCCAGTACCATTCGTTGAACCAAAGTGTGATCACCAAACAGCAGCAACTTTGGTGGCTAAAGGCCCAAGACTCAAAGAGAGTGCGGGATCAAATCGGCAAAGACATCTCGCAAGCTGAGGTTGAGTTAGAGACCAAAGTGGCTGACTTGCGGCACATCGAAAACGAGATTGAGTCTCTAAGGCAGAGTCATTATGCCGGTGGAGATGAGGTCAATCAAGCGCAAGGCTTGCTCTATGAGTCCTCTGCAGAGGTTGGACGCCTGGAGGGGGAGATTCGTTATTTGAATGAAACCCGTCAACGAGCGCAATCTCGCCTTCTCTCATTAGAAGATCAATCCAAGCAGTGGCTCTCTAGACTAGAAGAGGCCAAGATGGAAGAGGCTGAGTTGGGTGAAAAGCAAGCCGAGCACACCGAGCACGTTGAAAGACTGAAGGCTGAGATTGAATCTCTCTCAGACTCTTTGGGCTCGCTACAAGATGGTCAAATACAGGCTCAGGTGAAGAGCCAAGATCAAAACAAAATCGTCATTGATTTGCAGCAGCAAATTCAGGTTTTGGCAGCCGAGCAGCGCGGTATTCAAGATCAATTGAATCAAACTCTTGCTCGTGTCCAAAGGCTCAATGCCGATTTGTTGCAAATCAAAGCACCAGATGCGAGTCGTTTGGATCAAGCGCAATCTCAACTGAGTTTGGCCTTGGCTCAAGCTGAGGAGGCCAAAGCCACTTTGGAGGAGCTGCAAACCTCTGTGCCCACTTTGGAGAGCGATCGCCAAAACGCCCAAACTCACCTCAATGAAGAGACTGCGAAAGAAAGCGATTTGTCGGCCAAGATAGAAGCTTTAAAGACCCTACAAACTTCTGTTTTGGACAGTGGTCGTTTAAAGCCTTGGTTGCAAAAGCATGGCTTGGATGGATTGCAAGCCCTTTGGAGTCAACTCCAAGTTGAGGCGGGTTGGGAGACTGCAGTTGAATCTGCATTGAAAGAGCGCATTGGCTCTTATTTGGTTGGTCGTTTGGAGAGCGTTCAGTCCTTGGACAAAGATCCGCCACCCACCAAGGTTGTGTTTCACGAAATACCCAAACAAAATTCAGACCACAATCAATCCAAGTTGCCTCGATTGATTGATCGCATCAATTGTTTTGATAGTTCATTGAAAGCGTTGCTCACTCAATGGTTGGCTGGAGCTTACACGGCGGAGAATTTGTCGCAGGCTTTTGTTGCAAGAAGTCAATTCAACTTGACCGAAAATGAAAACATCTACACGGCCCAAGGTCATGTGGTGGGTTCGAGCACTGTGCTTTTCTATGCCCCTGATCACGAGCAAGCCGGTGTACTTGAGAGAAATCAGGCGATTGAAAATTTCGAAAAGCAGCTCAGGGCGCAACATTTGATGCGTGAGCAAGCTCAACAAGACTTGGTCCGAGCAGAGTCCGCATACAAGCGTGCGCTTGAAAGTTTAGAGCAAGCACGTCAAAACACAATCCTCACCCAAAAAAGAGCTCACGATGCACAAGTTGAGTCAATCGCCATTGCTCAATTGTTCGATCAAACTCGCCAGCGTGGCGAGCAAATCAAAGCTGACTTGACGGAATCACAAGCCCATCAAGAAAGCCTTGAGCAAAGATTGAGGGAGCTTGAGAATAAGTTTGAATCCTTGGACATGCAGCTTGGGGATCAGCAAGAGCGAGCGCATCTCTACAGTGAGCAACTCGAGCAAGCTTCTAACGCCTTGCTGACTCAACAAAATGAGACCCGAGAGCGAGAAAAAGATTTCCAGCAGCAGTCTTTTGTCCTCTCCTCCTACTCCAATCGGTTGGGTGAATTGCAAAGGACGCAGTCTGCTGCGACCGAACAAATTTCTGCTATTGCCAGCGAGCGCGCGCAATTGCAAGCTGAGCTCGAGGAGCTGCAGGAGAACAAAGCGCTTGAGACTTTGCAAGAGGCCTTGGCCATCAAAGCTCAAAGGGAGCAGGTCTTGGCTTCCAAGCGCAGTGTTTACGATGACTTGACGTCAAAGCTTCGCGCAAGTGATGAAAGGCGTCTTTTGGTGGAGCGGGCCCTTGAGCCTTTGCGCCAACGCATGTCAGATTTGCAACTCAAGGAACAAGCCGCAAGATTGAGCTTGGAGCAATTTGAAAAGCATTTGTCAGATGCACAAGCAGATTTGAGTGCATTGGAATTGAGCATTCAAGAAGGAGGCGTGCAGCTCCAAGGCTTGTCGAGTGAAATTGATCGCCTGGGCCGGGAAATTGCTTCCCTGGGTGCAGTGAATTTGGCAGCGCTGGATGAGCTCACAATTGCCCAGGAGAGGAAAACGTTTTTAGACGCTCAAACTGAGGACCTCACGCAAGCGATGAACACTTTGGAGGCTGCGATCAAAAAGATCGACGCCGAGACTCGCGATTTGTTGGGTACAACCTTCAACAGCGTCAATGAGCACTTTGGCCGCATGTTCCCCGAGCTGTTTGGCGGGGGCAATGCCAAACTTGTGATGACGGGTGAGGAGATTTTGGACTCGGGTGTTCAGGTTTGGGCGCAACCTCCTGGCAAGAAGAACCAGACGATTCACTTGCTCTCTGGGGGTGAGAAAGCACTCACTGCCATTGCTTTGGTGTTTGCGATCTTTCAGCTCAATCCAGCACCCTTTTGTTTGCTCGATGAGGTTGATGCTCCTCTTGATGATGCCAACACTGAGAGGTATTGCAAATTGGTCAAAAGCATGTCCAAGGAAACGCAATTCTTGTTCATCTCACACAACAAAATTGCCATGGAAATGGCCGAGCAGCTCATTGGTGTGACCATGCAAGAGCAGGGCGTCTCTAGAATTGTTGCTGTTGACATGGAGTCTGCTGTCTCCATGGTGGAGGCTTGAGGTTGAGCACTTTAAAGAAGCTTGAGGATATCTTCAGATGAGTACGATGCAAGTTGCTTTGGCTGCTTTGGGAGGTGTCATTTTGGCTGTGGTCGTGGCCCAAGGAGCCTGGTCCTCAAGACAAAATAAGCCCAGGCAAGCGGAGGAAAAGCCACCCAGCGGTTTTGATGTGAACCGCTCTGAGCCAAGCTTAGAGGCAGACCTTGGTCATGAGGATGCTCATGCAAGTGCCCAAGCCGAGGGTTCATCGCATGAGCCAGATGCATCACATCATCATCACGCATTTTCACAGTCCGCTCATGTCGCAGATCATGATCAAGCCGGTGCACAAGATTTGGAGATGGAGGTCTCTCACTTGATGCACCATGCTGACAAGGGTTACATGTTGGACGCCTTGATTGATGTGATCACTCCGATTGAAATTGACACAGTGGTTGCGGGCGAATTGGCTTTGTCGCACATGCCTTTGACCCGTCGCGTGGGGGGGAAGTTGTTCACCATTGAGGGGTTAAACGCCCACCGAGGTGAGTGGGAGGTGATCAAAGCGGGTCAGCGATACAGCGCCTTTCAAGCTGGGGTGCAGTTGGCCAATCGCTTGGGTCCCTTGAATGAGATTGAGTTTTCCGAATATGTCTTGAAGGTTCAGCGATTTGCCGATTCTGTTGGAGGCGAGCCTGAGTTCACAGATATGTTGGAGGAAGTTGCTCGAGCCAGGGAGTTGGACCAATTTGCGGGCGAACACGATGCTCAACTCATTTTCCAAATCAAAGCTCAGCGGCTGGCTTGGAGTCCTGGATTTGTTCAGCAGCACGCAGCGAAGTTGGGTTTTGTGGCAGGGGCCATCCCAGGTCGAATGGTGATTCCAGCCAAAGCTGTGGGACTTCAGCCCATTTTGGTGTTGAGCTTTGACACCCAAGCTGCTTTGGCCGACGATCCTTCTAACTCAGCCATCAGGCTCTTGAGTCTGACTTTGGATGTTCCCCAAGTCGAGCAAAGCGATGAGCCATTTCGACGCATGTGGTTCATCGCCCAAGAGTTATCCCAAAGCATGGAGGGGACCATCACAGATGATCAAGGCTACGTGCTCACCTCCAACGCTTTGGCCAACATTGAGCAAGATCTTTTGGCGCTCTATGAGGTTTTGGCCTCAAGGGACCTTGCCTCTGGTTCGCCTCAAGCAAGGCGATTGTTCAGCTGAAATTAGCTTGAGCTCGAAACTTTCCTGTGCCTGCTCAATCTCACGGTCCTTCGATCAATCTGTGATGGTTGAGCCCATGCCAACTCCATCAATTCAATTGCTCATTCCTTGATGAACTCTACTTTGCAGCACTACAACGAGCTCAAACAGGCCCTCAATGCGCATGCGCATCGCTATTACGTCTTGGATGCGCCTTTGATTTCAGATGCTCAGTACGACACGATGTACCAAGAGCTTGAGGAATTGGAGCGAGAGCATCCTGAGTGGGTCTCGGGCGACTCCCCAACTCAAAGGGTGGGCGGTGCGGTCTTGGAAGAATTCAATTCAGTACGCCATGGGCAGGCCATGCTGAGCATTAAAACGCAGACCGATAGCGAGGAGTCGGGTGCCAAAAGTTTTGATGATCGCATCCGAAAGGAGCTCTCTTTGACGCAAAGCGAGCAATCCGTTCAATATGTGGCGGAATTGAAGTTTGATGGTTTGGCCATCAATTTGACCTATCTCAATGGAGTCCTGGTTCGAGCTGCGACCCGAGGCGATGGCACCCATGGAGAGGAGGTCACACAAAACGTTCGCTCGATCATGCAAATCCCCATTCAATTGATGGCACCAAAGGGGGGGCTGCCAATACCTGAGTGGCTTGAGGTCAGGGGTGAGGTCTACATGAGGCGAGCTGACTTCGATCGACTCAATCTCAGACAACAGGAGAAAATCTCGCAAGGCTTGAAGAATGAAAAAACATTCGTCAATCCAAGGAATGCTGCAGCTGGTGCACTCAGGCAGTTGGACTCCAAAATCGCTGCCCAACGAAAGTTGAGTTTCTTTGCTTATGGAGTGGGTGCCGTAAGAGCCAAGGCATTGAATGCGCTGGGGATCAATTATTCACATGCTGAGCTGCAAACTGCGTTAGATGCTTTGACTCAAGATGAGGCTGCCTCTCGAGTAGAACTCTCCCTCAATGAGCTCAGGGCCATGGGTCTATCCAGCCACTGGGAGGTGCTCAATTGGCTCAAAGGCTTAGGGTTTCCTGTGGCGACTCAGACCCAATGTGTAGAGGGGGTGGAGGGCTTGGTCGATTTTCATGAGCGAATGGGGCGCGAGCGCATGTCCTTGCCCTACGATATCGATGGAGTGGTCTACAAGGTCAATCGCTTAGATTGGCAGCTTCAATTGGGTTTTGTGACACGCGAGCCCCGTTGGGCTGTGGCTCACAAATACCCGCCACAAGAGCAATTCACAACTGTTTTGGGCATTGAGGTGCAGGTGGGCAGAACTGGAAAGCTCACACCTGTGGCAAAACTGGCGCCTGTCTTCGTGGGTGGTGTCACGGTTACCAACGCCACGCTGCACAACGAGGATGAGGCCTTGCGAAAGGATGTCAGGGTAGGCGACACTGTGATTGTTCGCAGGGCGGGAGATGTCATCCCTGAGATTGTGGGCGTTGTGCTTGAAAAGCGAGAGGTTCAAAGCGCGCCTTTTGAAATGCCCAAACGCTGTCCCATTTGTGAAAGTCCTGCATTAAGAGAACCCGGGCAAGTGGATCACCGCTGCACTGGAGAGTTGTTTTGTTCCGCTCAGAGGATGCAAGCCATTTGGCATTTTGCATCCAAGCGAGCCATGAACATTGAGGACTTGGGCGAAAAACTCATTGAGCAATTGGTACAAACGGACACCATCAAAACGGTGGCCGATTTGTACCGTTTAGGGCTGAGCTCTTTGATGGTGCTTGAGCGCATGGCCGAGAAATCAGCCTCCAACGTTTTGAAGAGCATTGAGTCCTCTAAAGCCACCACCTTGGCAAAATTTTTATATGCTCTAGGGATTCGTCATGTTGGTGAGTCGACCGCCAAAGATTTGGCCAAGCACTTTGGCTCCATTGACGCCATTATGAATGCAACTGCACAACAGCTCTTAGAGGTTCGCGATGTGGGGCCAGTTGTTGCCATGAGCGTGGTTGCTTTTTTTGCTCAACCCCACCACAGAGAGTTGATTGAGCAATTGAGGGCTTTGGGCGTACATTGGCAGGAAGTGCAAATCGACTTGGATGCAGTCAAGCCGTTGCAGGGCATGACTTATGTGATCACAGGAACATTGAATGGTTTTAGTCGAGATCAAGCTCAAGATCGTTTGGAGTCCTTGGGGGCCAAAGTGGCTTCTAGCGTGAGTAAAAAAACCACTGCGGTGATCGCTGGGGCTGAGGCAGGATCCAAGCTGGACAAAGCTCAAGCTTTGGGTGTGCCCATTTTAGATGAGGAGGCTTTCTTGGCTTTGCTCGCTCGGCATCAAACGCAAGAAATGGACTGAGCAAATGGCCGTCAAAAATATATTAAAAATGGGTGAGCCCTCTTTGCTTGTGAAGTCCAAAGAGGTCAAGGCTTTTGGCTCGCCAGAGTTGCTCCAATTGCTTCAGGATATGAAAGACACCATGGCCCAGGCCAATGGTGCGGGTTTGGCTGCCCCTCAAATTGGGGTTGACTTGCAGGTTGTGATTTTTGGAACCGATCAGATCAATCCTCGATATCCTGATGCAGAGAGGGTGCCTAAAACCGTTCTCATCAATCCCAAGTTGGAGATCTTGGGCGACCCCTCGGATGATTTGGAAATGGGTTGGGAGGGGTGTTTGTCTGTCCCCGGCATGCGCGGTTTGGTGCCGCGACACAAGCACTTGCGATACAGTGGATTTGACGAGTGGGGCAATGAGATTTCTAGGGATGTCAGTGGTTTTCACGCGCGAGTTGTCCAGCACGAGTGCGATCACTTGTGGGGTATTTTGTATCCCATGCGCATGACAGACATGAGCCAATTTGGCTTTGTCGACGTTTTGTTTCCTGAACTTGATCCATACGCTGAGGATTGATCAAACACTGAACGTTCTCAAGAACTGCTTTAACACTTGAGGGCTTACCTCAAGTGTGTTCATTCTTAAAATAGGTGACAATTGCCCTTTGTCATGTTGATTTGATTTTTGATCCTTAACTTTTGTGTAGGTCATAGTCTTTTTTTTTGAGTACGAAATCCATGAGTGTCCAATCCAACGAAGTTGTGGTTCAAACCTTCAATCCTTCTCCAAGTGCTTGTGAGATTGCAATGCCCCCCAATGCATGCGACGCTCACGTTCATGTCTTTGGACCTAGGGATCGATTTCCATATGATTTGAAACGCACCAGCACACCCCAGGATGCGGGCAAGGAGGAGTTGTTTGCGCTTCATAGGAAGATGGGAATTGGCCGCTGCGTGATCGTTCAGTCCATGGTTCACGGGCTTGATAACCGTGTGGTTGAAGATGCCATCCAAGCGGGTGGTGGCCATTATTTGGGAGTGGCCCTGGTGCCTGTGAATGTGGCTGACACTGAGCTCAAACGACTGGCCAATGCTGGATTTCGAGGGGTACGCTTTAACTTCATGAAGCACTTGGGTGTAGGTTCTTATACTGTTCAAGATGTGGTCAATTTGACACCCAGGTTGAGTGCAGTTGGATTGCATTTGCAAGTCCATTTTGAGAGTTCAATGGTGCACGAGTTGTCCCAGGAGTTGGTCAAAAGTTCTGTCCCTGTTGTCATCGATCACATGGGACGAGTCGATGCCACCTTGGGTGCATCACATGCTGACTTTGCCCAATTGGTCCAATTGCTTCGAAATCCATTGTTCAGTGTGAAAGTAAGTGGCATTGATCGCATTGACGCGGGTGTGCCGTTTTCTGATCCAACCCGGCCTTATGCACACGGTATTGAGTTGGCGCGAATTTTGGTCTCAGAGTTTCCAGATCAATGTGTTTGGGGCACCGATTGGCCGCATCCCAATCACACTCACATCCCTGATGATGGCATTTTGATCAATGCTTTGAAGTTGATTGCGCCCACTGAAAAAGCGCTTGAGCGTCTTTTGGTGACCAATCCAGAGCATTTGTATTCTTTCTAGGATTTGACTGGCACTTGATTCGCTCAAGCGTTTGATCCACTTGTTTCTCACCTACCTACCGAAGTTCATCCAATGTCTACCACCGAAAAAACAGATGATTTGCAAATGACCCCAGTTGCTCAGCAACGCTTAAGGGGCAGGGTGGTCTTCATCACAGGCGCTGGCTCAGTGGGCCCGGGTTGGGGCAACGGGCGTGCAATGGCTGTTCGTTTTGCTCAAGAGGGGGCGCTGGTCTTTGGCATGGACTTGAACAAAGATAACATGTCTCAAACCTCAAGTTTGATTGAATCTTTTGGAGGCTCTTTTGTGGCCTATGAGTGCGACGTCACCAGCGCTCAATCGGTACAAGAGGCTGTCAAAGCCTGTATTTCCAAATTCAATCGAATAGATGTCTTGGTCAACAACGTTGGAGGCTCCGCCAAGGGTGGTCCAGTCGAGATGAGTGAGGATGTTTGGGACTCGCAGGTTGACTACAACTTAAAGAGTGTTTTCTTGACTTGTAAATACGTCTTGCCTTACATGACTGAGCAACAATCTGGCTCCATTGTGAATGTGGCCTCGACTTCAGGCATCCGTTGGACGGGTTCAGCACAAGTGGGGTACGCAGCAACCAAGGCTGGAGTGATTCAAATGTCCAAAGTGCTTGCTGTTCAATATGCCAAGCAAGGCATTCGGGTTAATTCAGTGGTACCTGGGCAACTGCACACACCCATGGTGGAGGTGCGGTTGGCAGGACAAAGGGCAGGCGGCAATGTACAAGCCCTTTTGGAGCAGCGGCAGTCCAGAATTCCATTGCCCTTCATGGGGGATGGGCGCGATACAGCCAATGCTGCATTGTTCTTGGCCTGTGATGAATCTCGTTTCATCACAGCAACTGAAATCGTGGTGGACGGGGGTATGTCCGCCCGTTGCGATTGAAGGTGTGTGCTCAAAGTTTTTTTATTCAATAAAGAAGTAGGTCCAAGATGAGAAGAATAGAACCCGTGCAGCCTGGAACACGTCCTGAATTGGCCCAGCAGGAGGCTAAAATTTTGGCTGAGCGGGGAAGAGTGTCCGAGCTCTATCAAGTGTTGCTCAATAGTCCACCCATTTGTCATGGTTGGGAGCAGATGCTCTCTGCAGTTAGAAACTACAGTTCTTTGTCTGCCGATGTGCGCGAGTTGGTGATTTTGCGTGTGGCCATATTGAATCATGCGCCCTACGAATTTGATGCTCACGTTCCTCATGCTTTAAAGGCTGGCGTTTCTGAACAAGCCATCGATGCACTGAAAACCTTGGAATACCGAGCAGATCACTCTGATTTTCCAAGCGTATCGAAGTTGTTCAACGCGGTGCAGCAAATTGCTTTGAAACTCACCGATACGATGACCAAAGAAATTGTTGTTCCCGATGCATTGTTTGCGCAAGTCATGGAGCACTTTGATCCTCAGGGCCGAGTAGATTTGGTGGCCACAATCGGTGCTTACAACATGGTTTCAAGATTTTTACAGGCTCTTCATGTCGGGCATTGATACTGACTTGTTGCTGTGTCGAATTCATTGGGATGGTCTTTTCATTCAAAATGAATCTCAGGCTGACTTCATCGCATTGACTCGAGACGCATTGGCAGCTTTTCAGGCTCGCTTGAGTGTGGAGTTCAACACTCACATGAACATGATTCGGTGTGCTTTTAAGTCAGATGCTGAACAAGGCAGTCTCTTTTACGCTTATTGGATCTTTCTGGATCAAGAGTTGCCCTCAAGTACTGCATGGTCTTCAACCAAGCTAACTGAGGAGCAAGTCCAAAATTACCTTCAGGCTTTGAAAAATGAGTTATGCAAGAAAGGGGACAAGGGTGTCGCCACTTCGATGGAGGTCAATTTATCCAGATTGACTCAAGTCATGAGCCTAGAGGGTGCACAAGATCAAGGAGTCGCTCAATTTCATTATGTGGTGGAAACGGACGTTGAAAACGGTTGGCTTGATGAGGTCTCTCGCTGGTACGATATTGAGCACATGCCTGGTCTCTCACGCGTTCCAGGATGTGTGAATGCAAAGCGCTACATCAACCAAGATACGGGTCCTTACTCTTTGGCTTGTTACGACTTGTTGGCCCCTGAGGTCTTGGGCTGTCCTGAGTGGTTGGCCGTAAGGGGCACAGCATGGAGCGATGTGGCTCGACCACACTTCGTCAATACCCGCCGCAATATGTTCAAAGTCGCTTGAGACTTTTCCTCTGGTCAAAGCAAGCTGATCCAGAATGGGTGAGGCTGACGGGTGGTTCGAAATTTATTTTTTGGGGCCTGGCAAAATGGCATCTACTGCTGATGTGGCAGCGTGCACGCCCATACCCACGACATCTACGGCTGCAGAAACTGCGGTGTCAGCGATGGAGAGGATGCTGCATCCACTCAAGCACAAAATGAGGAGCAAAGTGGTCAATCGAATCAATGGATTTGAACATTGAGCTTTAAAGGGATTCAAGGACAAACTCCATTGGCAGTTGCAAAGCTTGCAGTATATCTTTAAGGCATCGGTTAGTGGGTTGGGCCAAATCAGCATATTTCTTGCCTTGGAGTGCGTCAAAAAGGCTTCAAAACGTTAGAATCTTTCTTTTGGAGCTTTACATATGCGCCTGCTAGGAAAAGCGCTCACCTTTGACGATGTTTTATTGGTGCCAGCGTACTCAAATGTCTTACCCAAAGACACACAACTTCACACTCAATTTTCTCGCAGAATTGCTTTGAATCTTCCCTTGGTGTCTGCAGCAATGGACACCGTGACTGAGGCTCGTTTGGCCATTGCCATTGCGCAAGAGGGGGGCATGGGCATCATTCACAAAAATCTCACGCCACATCAGCAAGCTGCGGAGGTTTTGAAGGTCAAACGCTATGAAAGCGGTGTTTTAAGGGATCCGGTTGTGATCACCCCAGAGTTCACCGTCAAAGAGGTCATCGCTTTGTCTGAGCAATTAGGGGTATCGGGATTTCCTGTTTGTGAGGCGGGCCGCGTGGTGGGTATCGTGACCGGGAGAGATTTGCGCTTTGAGACACGACATGACTTGAAGGTTACTGAGATCATGACTCCTAGGGGTAAGCTCATCACTGTACCCGAGGGCACTACACCAGAACAAGCCAAGGGATTGTTGAACAAGTACAAATTAGAGCGGCTGCTTGTCATTGATGATAATTTTGTATTGAAAGGTTTGATCACCGTCAAGGACATCACCAAGCAGACCAGTTTTCCCAACGCGGCAAGAGACGAAGCAGGTCGCCTAAGAGTTGGTGCGGCTGTAGGTGTTGGAGTCGGCACCGAGGAGCGTGTTGCTGCCTTGGTCAAAGCTGGGGTGGATGCAATTGTTGTCGATACTGCCCACGGGCACTCTCAGGGTGTTTTGGATCGTGTTCGTTGGCTTAAAGAAACTTATCCAGAAATTGATGTCGTTGGTGGAAACATCGCCACAGCCAAAGCGGCGCTCGACTTGGTCAAAGCGGGTGCGGATGCTGTCAAAGTGGGTATTGGGCCCGGCTCCATCTGTACCACGAGAATCGTGGCGGGCGTGGGCGTGCCACAAATCACTGCCATCGATAATGTTGCCACTGCATTAGAAGGCACTGGGATTCCTTTGATTGCAGATGGTGGTATTCGCTTCAGTGGCGACATCTCCAAAGCCATTGCTGCTGGAGCATCGACTGTCATGATGGGCGGTATGTTTGCCGGCACTGAGGAGGCTCCTGGTGAGGTGATTTTGTATCAAGGCAGAAGTTACAAAAGCTACCGTGGAATGGGAAGCATCGGTGCCATGCAACAAGGAAGTGCTGATCGATATTTCCAAGAAACCAATTCCACCAATCCAAACGCTGACAAACTGGTGCCCGAAGGCATTGAAGGGCGAGTTCCTTACAAAGGCTCCATGATTTCAATTGTTTACCAAATGGCTGGTGGGTTGCGAGCGAGCATGGGCTACTGCGGTTGTGAGTCCATTGAGAAGATGAAGTCTCATGCGGAATTCGTGGAAATCACTGTTGCGGGTATGCGCGAGAGTCATGTTCATGATGTGCAAATCACCAAAGAGTCGCCCAACTACAGGGCAGATTGAAGATCAAGAAATTCGCTTCTCAATCATGTGAGAGATTTGATTCGGAAGTATTTAGTTCGTCGTACCTTATTCGAAGTAGTTTTTTTATGCAACATCAAACCATATTGATTCTTGATTTTGGTTCACAAGTGACCCAGTTGATTGCCAGACGTGTTCGAGAGTCTCATGTTTACAGTGAAGTTCATCCTTCTGATGTCACCAATGAGTGGCTAGCTGACTATGTGAAACAAAAGGATGTGAAGGGCATCATATTGTCTGGCTCTCATTCAAGTGTTTACGATGATGATCAATCTAGGGCGCCAAGTTTGGTGTTTGAGCTGGGTATTCCTGTGCTCGGAATTTGTTATGGCATGCAAACCATGGCTGTGCAGTTGGGTGGTCAAGTGCAACCTGGTAACCAGCGTGAGTTCGGTTACGCTGAGGTTCGTGCTCATGGTCATACTGAATTGCTCAAGGGTATAGAGGACTTCTCGACCCCAGAGGGTCACGGAATGTTGAAGGTTTGGATGAGTCACGGCGATAAAGTGACTCAAATGCCTCAAGGGTTCAAAGTTATGGCGAGCACGCCAAGTTGCCCAGTTGCAGGTATGGCTGACGAGGTCAGACATTTTTATGGCGTGCAATTTCACCCAGAAGTCACACATACAGTTAAGGGTCAACAGTTACTCAACCGATTTGTGATTGATATCTGTCAGGTCAAAGCCGACTGGATCATGAAAGACCACATCGATGAGGCAGTGGCTTTGATCAAGCAACAAGTTGGCGACGAAGAAGTCATTTTGGGTTTGTCTGGCGGTGTGGACTCATCGGTTGCTGCTGCTCTCATCCATCGCGCAATTGGTCAACAATTGACTTGTGTCTTTGTGGATCATGGATTGTTGCGCTTGCATGAAGGCGATCGAGTGATGGAAATGTTCGAAGGTCAATTGCATGCCAAAGTGATTCGAGTTGATGCAAGCCATCGTTTCTTGAGTGAGTTGTCTGGGGTCAGTGATCCGGAAGCCAAGCGAAAGATCATTGGCCGCGAGTTTGTTGAGGTTTTTAAATCAGAGGCATCCAAGCTAAAAGACAATGGCGCAAAAGGTGCGAAATGGTTGGCACAGGGAACCATATACCCTGACGTGATTGAGAGTGGTGGAGCGAAAAGTAAGAAGGCCGTCACCATCAAAAGCCATCACAATGTGGGTGGACTTCCAGAGCAATTGGGTCTTAAATTGTTAGAGCCTTTGAGGGATTTGTTCAAAGATGAGGTGCGTGAGTTAGGCGTTGCTTTGGGTTTGCCCAAAGATATGGTTTACAGGCACCCTTTCCCAGGTCCAGGGCTTGGAGTTCGTATATTGGGTGAGGTTCGAAAGGAGTACGCAGATTTGTTGCGTGCAGCCGATGATATATTCATGCAAGAACTCAGGAGTCATATAGATGCTGAATCTGGAAAGTCATGGTATGACTTAACCAGTCAAGCATTTACTGTCTTTTTGCCCGTCAAGAGCGTTGGTGTGATGGGGGATGGAAGAACATATGATTTTGTGGTTGCCTTACGAGCGGTGCAAACCAGTGATTTTATGACCGCTGATTGGGCCGAGTTACCTTACGCCTTGCTCAAAAAAGTTTCATCCAGGATCATCAATGAAGTTCGTGGTATCAACCGAGTGACATACGATGTGAGTTCAAAACCTCCCGCAACCATCGAGTGGGAATAAT
>Ga0208618_1000087_pt1 | contig 41739 bp, 39 predicted proteins | sample CryBogCBE18Jul08_FD_184585 | JGI IMG/M metagenome (GOLD analysis project Ga0208618, IMG submission 184585) | Freshwater microbial communities from Crystal Bog, Wisconsin, USA - CBE18Jul08 (SPAdes) | ecosystem: Environmental > Aquatic > Freshwater > Lake | place: Crystal Bog, Wisconsin, USA...
AACTAGGAGATCTTCACCTGACTCCAAAATTTCTGTCAGCTGATCTAAACGTTCGCTTTCATTTCCTTCAAAGTATGAGATTACTTTGCCTGTATAAACGATTCCTAGGTCATGTGCCAGACGAGTGAGCTTTCTGGAATCTTCTGCGGCAATAAATTTTGCGCTTGTAATGACCTCGCGTAAGCGCGTTGTTGCATCACCTGGATTTCCCAGGGGGGCGCAGGCGAGTATGAGCATTGGCTAATTCTCGCAGGCTTTAGGCTTTGGTAGTGACCAAACTTCATGAGCGCTTAACCGTAGGTGGCCTTGCTCTTGTCGCTTTGATCTTTAGGCTCTGGCACTTGCAGTACCCAAAGGGCTTTGTCTTTGATGAGGTCTACTACGCACAAAATGCGAATTCACTTCTGCATCATGGCGTTGAGATAGATGGCAAGACTCATCTTGCTCAATTTATTGTTCACCCACCTATCGGAAAGTGGATGATCGCAGCAGGGATAAAACTTCTCGGTTATCATGAATTTGGCTGGCGCATTGCAGCGGCCCTCATTGGCACGGCATCTATCGTGCTTGTTTATTATGTAGCAAAAGAGTTATTTCATAACTACTTCTTGAGTCTGACTGCTGCAATTTTGATGTGCGCTGATGGTTTGAACCTTGTCATGTCTAGGACAGCTCTACTCGATATCTTCCTCATGTTTTTTATCTTGCTCGGTTTTTATTTTCTTCTCAGGGGCGCTCATACTCTTGTCGGAATTTCACTTGGCCTGGCTGCGGCAACAAAGTGGAATGGCGTCTACTACATTGCAGCTTACCTCCTCTATGTCCTTTATATCGATTACAAAAATAATCGGATCAAAGAGATTGCACCTCTACGTTTTGCTCAATACGCACTTCTTCCCGCCTTTGTTTACATAGCGAGCTGGGTCGGCTGGTTTTCTAACTCATCAGGGTATGACAGAAATTGGGCTAAGACACATAGCGGTGGTTTCTTTGACTTTATTCCTAGCGCAATTCGCTCGTGGTGGCACTACCACTCAGAGATTCTTAACTTTCATACACACTTAGTAACTCCGCATGGCTACTCAGCTAATCCGTGGAGTTGGCTTGTCATGGGACGGCCAACATCGTTTTTCTACCAAACGCCACTTGGTTGCGGAGCAAAAACGTGTTCGCAGGAAGTACTTGCACTTGGTACGCCTCTTCTCTGGTGGGCAGGCGTCATTGCCATCGCAATAACATTTGGTTACTGGATTACTCGTACAGAGCGCACAAGTATTTTGCTTTTGCTAAGTCTTGGCGCGGGCTACTTGCCATGGTTTGCCTGGCAAAAGCGGACGGTATTTACTTTCTATGCAATCGCTTTTGAACCCTTCATAATTCTGATTATTGTCTTTGTTTTATCAAAGTTTCTTGAACCAGATGAAGGTGGAAATATTCCAAAGATACGCAGCTATGCGACTTATGGATTTATTGCCCTGATTGTCTTAAATTTCCTCTATTTCTTCCCGCTCTTCACGGGCGGAATCATTTCTTATAGCCACTGGTCAAGCTTGATGTGGCTGCCTTCTTGGATCTAATTATTCGTTAGATGCAATATCCCGCTTTTGCGCCGCTTGCTCTGCAAGCTCTTGATCAAAGAGTTCATCCCTTGTTGCAACTTCCAATACTTGCTGACGCTCTTGTTCTGCGCTCCAATGTCCTGGAACTGTAAGGTCAATAATTCTCTTTGGTGTGAATGCTTTCGGAGCAGTTGCATATGTTGGTTTAGGAACTGCAACTGGTGACCAACCACCCTGTGTTGCTGAGCGATCTTTTGGAATAACTGTGATGCCTGCCGTGTCAGGTCTATCGGCAAGTGGAATCCAATGTTCAGGAGATGACTCAGGAATTTCATGGCCGAGTGAAATTCGAACAGTTGGATCAAGATTAATTTCAGTGGTCGTAATTGTTTGAAGCGCCCGCAGTCTCTTGACTTTCAGCTGAGCTGCGACAACTTGGCGCCTGACATTAATTAAATAAATTGCAAAAGCTGTTGTCGGAATTAAAAGTATTGATGTAGTAATCACTCCTGTGACTACCGCGCCTGCTGTTGAAGCAAATGCAATAAAAAGTATTCCAAAAATTACTCGCCTTACTAGCAAGGTTTTTCTTCTTTTATCAGGATCAATTGGCTCTGGAATATTAGGAGTTGAAGCAACAACCTTCATTGCACTTTTATATCTCTCAGTAGCCCGGCCTGTTGATGCGTCATGGTGGGTCAACCAGCGCGGGAGAAAGTAAGCACCCCACATGCCTAGGATGATGAGATAGATAAGACCCGACGCCATGGAATGTAACGATAAACGTAGTCGGGGGTAAAAGCGTGGATTTGGGCGCTATGTCCTAATTTAAATTTTTGGGGTTTTCGGCAACAAAGGTCAGGTGATCTCGCCAATCCCCATCGATATGTAAGAAGCGTTCACGAATTCCCTCGAATTTATAGCCACTTTTTTCAGCTACTTTTTTGGATGCCAGATTCTCTGGCCTCATGCTGATCTCGATACGGTGCAAGAGCAATTCATTGAATCCAAATTGGGTCAGAGTTTTTACAGCCCGCGTTGCATAGCCCCGATTGGCATAGCGCTGATCAATCCAATAACCGATATGGGCTCCCCTATAGGCACCAAAAACAATTCCTCCCATAGTGATCTGCCCAATAAATTTATTTTTTCCCTCTTCGCGGATCCATATTGCAAGAGCGAGCTGGCGCAGTTCTTTTCCTTCGCGGTTGTAGTGACGAACCATCTGAGCAAATGTTGGAAGAGGTCCTTCACTATCTACCTTTGGACGTGTTGCCTCCCATGGACCAAGCCATTCGTTATTAATACGACGAACGTCAGACCATCTCTTTTGATCTCGTCGCCTAATTGGTTGCAGCGTAAGTTCACCATCAGTGATTTTTACTGGCCACATTACGTCCATGAATAAATACTAGTTAAATAAATTCTAATTACTACGGTCTAGAACCATTATTTCCACACTCTCTCCTTTAAGAGCGCCAGGAGAATCAGCATGAATGGCAATCAGGGCTTGAGCATCGGAGAGGGTAAAGAGTTCTGTCTGGTCAGAAAGTGGTGTCACACTACTTCCACTTGAATCACTTTCTACAGTGGCTCGAACAAATGAAGTAACCCCAATTGCCGATTGAACATCTGCTGTTATTTTGGCTTTCATGGTTGGGCGGAAGATATTTGAAACTCCAAGCATTTTTCTGATCATGGGGCGAACAAATACCTCACAAGACAAAAATGCGGCGATTGGCTCTCCCGGTAATGTAATAACGGGCACCTTATCTGGTCCAATAGTTCCAAAGCTATGACTTGATGTTCCTTCAATACCGGGTGTAACACTGGTGATGTCACCTAATTCTCGAAGCACAGATTCGATCAAATCAAATGAGCCATCACGGCTCTCTCCGCTAATAACAATCAGATCTGCTCTCACTAATTGGTCTTCAATGACATCCTTGAGTTGGGCATGATTTTCAGGAATAGCGTGAACCCGATAACCCACCGCCCCAGCTTCTTTGACTGCAGTTGCAAGCATCCATGAATTAGTCTCAAATTCATCCTGCTCATTTTCAAGTTTTTGACCTGGTTCAACGAGGTCATCACCTGCTGAAATAACTACTACACGTGGATGCGGCTGTGTTGGCAAGCTCGCTAAACCAATTGATGCTGCTAAGCCAATTTGAGTAGAGCGAATACGAGAACCTTTGCGAAGCACTAGACGCTCTCCTGCATAAATATCTTCAGCAAGTGTTGCGCCATGAGCATCTAGCAAGGGCATATCGAAAGGAGTAAGCGGAGATGAGATCTCAAGAAGTTGAGCGAGCATCTCTTTCACGCTGATCACCGATAAATTCGCTTCTAAATCCACAACCAAACCCTACTTCTTCCCTAAGGTAATCCCATGGAAGCAGAGCAGAAGAGAGAGCTGCGCTTAGAATTTCGAAAAGAACGTGAGCAGAGTTACATCCCCAGCACATGGCTGCATATTGCTAACTGCGCTGAGATTCAAAGAGCTCAAGTAATTGCTTCATACATCTCTTATGACTTAGAGCCAGAGACCAAAGATCTCAATCTGACATTAATAAATAGCGGCAAGAGGGTTCTTCTGCCCAGAGTTGCTGCCGATAATGGACTTGAATGGATTGAGTGGAACGGCGCCAGCAGTATTTTAGAAAAGCGTGGAAAAATCATGGAGCCAGTGGGACCAGCGATCAGTGATCTATCGATCATTGATGTAGCGGTAGTGCCTGCACTCGCAGTTGATCGCGCAGGTAATCGTTTGGGACAAGGTGGCGGCTCTTATGACCGCGCACTATCAGAACTCTCTGCGTTTAATGTATGGAGCGTTGCGATGATCTACGGTCATGAATTAGTCAGTGAAAACCTTCCGCATGAGGCACACGATAAGAAAGTAAGCGCCGCCGCTACTCCTACGATCATTGTTCGTTTCTAGCGCTCATCCCTGCGGTTGAGCTCGGCCAAATACTTGTTGTATTTAGATAATTCGTCTTCTTCGCCCATTGCAGCTGCCCGATCTGAAGCACGATCAGTACGTTTAGATTCTCTGGTGTCATCTTTTACCCATTGAATAAACGTTGCAATAAGCGCAATCAAAATAGGAATCTCTCCCATAGCCCAACCCAGCGCCCCACCTGTGTGCTGATCGGTTAAGAGATTTGTAATCCACGGAGTGTGAAGAGAGGTGAAATATCCCCCATCAATCAGAGTTGATGTAGAGAGCAAAGTAATTGAGAAGAATGCATGAATGCTCATCGCAGCAAAGAGAATAATGATCCTCACGATATGTGGAATTTTGCGAGGGTTTGGATCTATTCCGATAATGACATAAAAGAACAGGTAGCCCGCAAGTAAAAAGTGTAGATCCATAAATAGATGTCCACTATGGCTTTTCATCAGTGAGCCAAAAAGTGGAGTCAAATACAGCGCAAAGAGAGAGCCATCAAAAATTGCCAGAGCAACAATTGGGTTAGTCAAAATCGTCATATATCTAGAGTGAATTAGAGCGATGAGTGTTCCCCTGATTCCTCGCTCATTTTCTGTGCGACCTTGCGGAAGAGTACGAAGCGCCAAAGTAATAGGAGCGCTCAGCACAAAACCAATTGGAGCAATCATTCCCAAAACCATGTGCGCAACCATGTGGTAAGAAAATGCAAAGTGCGCGTACACACCTAAACCACCGCTCGTTGCAAAATCAACACCTGCAACACCTAGAGCAAATGCCACTGTGCGCCCCACTGGCCATTTATCACCACGTTTGCTGAGTACAAGTACGCCTTTCACATATAGCGCTGTCATAAGAAGCAGTACTCCAATAATCGTTGCATCTGGCACATATGCACTAAGTACTCTCCATAAATTTGGAGCATCTGGCATTGAAATGCCAGTAATAGAAAGTACTTGATCACTTTCTAGCTTCAGGCCGGCCTGTGAAATGGGCGGGGCGGTGGTGGAGAGCAAGCCGCCAATGCAAACTGTTTCAATCATGATGAGAGATTCATTGACAAGAAGTCTAAATAATTGCTGGGAACCAGTGAGCTTATTCCTAATATATTTACGATGCTTACTTCCGATAAATACAAGTACGACAAAAAGCGCGATCTTAACGCCCACCAAAACTCCAAAAAGTGAATTCCAAGCTGATAGAAAGTTCAATCTGGTCCATGCACTTATTACCCCACTGGCACCCACAATAATCGCACACCACAGAGCCAGTGAACTAAACCGAGTAACTGATCGTTCGCGCTCATGTGGGGCAATTGCTATTAACCCAATAACGCCACCAACCCAGAGTGAAACAAAGAGCACATGGAAAATGAGCGCACCTATAGCAAGTCCGTGGTTTCCCGCGCTACTTGCATGTGAGTGGAAGATAGGGATGATCAGGGCAAGGAGTGTGAAAAGTAGTGCTAAATAAATTCCGCCAACCTTTTTCACTCTTCCCAATGAAATGAGCACAATAAAGCCCATCAATATTTGAAAGAGGAAATCACGTCCTAGTGAAGTTTGGAACATAAACGATCGAAGCACGCTTGCATTAAATGCATCAAGGAATCCAAGACCCAACAAGTTTGCGACTTCCGTAAATATTCCTCCGAATACAGTCACAAACCAGACCAGAGTTACAAAGCGAGCAAGATTTCGAAGGCGTATACCTTCAGCAGTCAGAACTCCCTTTACCTCTGTGACAAGAAATCCTGCAGCATAGAGAAGTCCAATCGCAAGAATGATCGCAACCAGATTCAAATCTTTCACGATAGGAATAAGAGTCCCTACGAAAGAATTTGACGTTAATACATGCCCATGACTTACTTGTTCAGTTAAAAAGTGATGTTGAATCAATGGAGTTACTTGCTGCTGCGCTTAGCCACACGCGTAGGTGCAGCCTTTGGCTTACGTGATTTCTTTGAGTCATTCCAAATCAGCCGTGCATACCAAATCAAGAACAAACCGACGAGGATGCCTGCCGCAAGCAAAATGAGGACGAAAAGGTTTGTAGAAGAGTTTGATGCAGCTGGCTTTGAAGCCAAAGTTTGCATGGGCGTTGGCGCAGCTGAGGTACTCGGTGATGAAATTGAAGGAGGACCGTTAAATAAGAATGTGAATGAGCCGGTAAGTGGTGCATCTGTCGCACTGAGCAGTGTGTAATTCACTGTGTAAATTCCACTTGCATTAAGTGGCTTAACTCCAATAACTGCTGTGGTGTCACTAATCGTGAGCGAACCATCATCTACTTGTTTACCAGTTGGATCAGTTACTGAAATGCTATTTCCATCAGTAAGAAGCGCCACAGCTGACGTAACCGAAACAGCGTTAGGGGCAACGCTTAGGACAGCGCCAACTGCTGGGGAAGTTGAAACGAGTGAATTTGCTAGAGCGCTTGGCATGAAGCCAATCTGTGACAAAGCTGCAATCGCTACTGCTGCAATTCCCATTCTCACACGCACGAACTCACTCCCTCATCTCCTCGATTAGAGCTAATCCTCTCACTTCTTTACACTTACTCCTATGCCAACCTATGAATACGCCTGCTCGGCTTGTGGCCATGAGTTTGAGGCAGTTCAGTCCTTCTCTGACGCAGCGATCACCGAATGCCCAGAATGTAAGGGTGAGGTTCGTAAGGTTTATTCAAATGTGGGAGTAGTTTTCAAGGGCTCAGGTTTCTATAAAACCGATTCGCGCACTGCAAAAACTACTACCCCAAAAACTGAGACTCCAAAACCTGCGGCTGCCCCCGCTCCAAAACCTACAAAAAGTGAATAATTAAAATCTATTCGTGATGTGGCGGTTTATCCGCAGCAATTTGAGCATCTCGATCCTTCGCCGCTTGGATTTCAGCAGCATCTTCCCGCGATTCCTCAGAAGTCTTGCTCGGGATGAACTCGCTCATGCCATAAGTCTACCTGCAATAGAATTCCCTTATGGATCTCATCGTCAGCCTGCAGTGCAAAGATCAGCCAGGCATCGTGCACTCCATGACTACTGCAGTCTTGGCTTGCGCTGGCAACATTATTGAGAACCAACAATTTACAGATACTGCTACGGGCATTTTTGTCATGCGCACGAGGTTTGAAACCTCAAGCTCTCTTGCAGATGCAAGTAAAGCAATTGCCGATGGACTCTCCCATCTGAGCCCAACTCTTCACATTCGCCAAACCTCCACCAATAAACGGGCTCTCGTGCTTGTGACAAAAGAAAGCCACTGCCTGCGCGATCTTCTTTATCTTCAAGAGCTGGGGGAGCTTCCTATTGAAATCCCAGCAGTTCTTTCAAACCATGAAGATTTACGTTCTTTGGTTGAATCACATGGTCTTCCATTTATCTATCTTGGAGAAGATAAAAAAGCCGCCGAGTCGAAGATCCTTGAGCTTGTAAAATCTGAGGCCATTGATTTTGTAGTACTCGCCCGTTACATGCAGATCCTGTCGCCAGAATTCTGTCAAAAGATGAATGGCGCAATTATCAATATCCACCATTCCTTTTTGCCAGGTTTTAAAGGGGCTAAGCCTTATCACCAAGCGCATGAGCGCGGTGTGAAGATTATCGGGGCAACAGCGCACTTTGTTACTTCAGATCTTGATGAAGGTCCCATCATTGAACAAGATGTCGCTCACGTTACCCACAGCGCAACTCCTGATGATCTGATTGCTATTGGACGCGATATTGAGCGCCGAGTTCTTTCACGAGCTGTTAAATTGTTTGCACAAGACCGCATATTTATTGTTGGACAGCGCACCGTAATTCTTTAACACTATTTTGTGTCCCAGGCCGGAGTTGAACCGGCGACCTACCGCTTAGGAGGCGGTTGCTCTATCCACTGAGCTACTGGGACTTACTTGGCTCACTTAGCCAATAGTCAGAGTAGTAGCTGTTGCAGCCACTGGGATAGAACTTAACCCTTGCCTTGCAGGACCTTGAAGAAGTTTTCCGTTTAACGCAAATACAGAGCCATGGGCAGGACAGACCCACTTACCCCCTACTTCATTGACCAATGCAAAATTATGAGGGCATGAGAGATTTAAAGCAGAGAATCCCTTAACACCTGCGGCTGTACGAACAATTCCAAGTTGTGAACCGTCATTGAGATTAAGAATGACTGATCCTCCAACTTTTGCTAGTGCCTTATTTGCAGCAAGTGTGACTTGAATCTTTCCATTTTTAAGTTGAGTGATGCCGGCAGCTGCTTGCGCTGCTTCTGGAAGAAAATCAACGCCAAGGCCTAATGAGAGCGCTAGCACTCCACACAGCGCACTGCGACGAGAAATATTTGTATCTTTCACTCATCAATCCTTCCGTTAGCCTCAAGTAATGGCCATAGGCACAGAGCGAGGATACCTAAAACTACGCCTAATCGCGATCTCGATCTTGCTCCTTCACCTTGGAGTTCGCTTAGTGTTTAAGAATCCATCACCATTTGCAGACCTGATCCTCTTTAATACTGTGGCATTTTTGGCTGCAGCCGTTGCATTCTCCGCACCTTTATTTAATGACCAACTTGCGGTAATTGCCTTGGGGTGGGCATTTGTTATTTGGGGTGTGGGCTCATCTATCTCAACATGGAATTCATTTTATGCATTTCAAATATGGCCTGCTGCATCTGAAATTACTTACTCGCTCTTCTACCCGCTCGTGCTTTTTGCACTTCTACGAGCTTTGACTTCCCGCAATAAACCCAGCGCACTTGAGCTACTTGATATCGTCATTATTACCTTTGGTATGTCTAGCCTTATCGCATCATTTTTTCTTAAAACTGCCATGCTCCACTTTGTTGGAAGTCAAGCAACTGTGTTTCTCTCAATTCTCTATCCCGTTGGAGATGTTGTTCTCCTTGCTATCGCAGTTGTGATTGTTGTACTCCAAGTAAAAGTACTTCGATCATTCCTTTTTCTTCTTGGAATTGCGATCTTCACTGCAACCGATCTTATTTTTCTGTGGAAATCTGCCACTACGGGTTATGCATTTGCTTCACTTATTGATGATGGCTGGCTGCTAGGTCTGCTGATCATGGCTGAAGCGCTCTGGCATAGGGGTGGTGAGGCTCAAATGAGCGATCGGATTACCTCCATTGCCGCCACTATCGCTTTAATCTTTAGTTCAACAGTACTTATAACAGCTGCAGTCCAACGCGGCTTTTTTCCAGCATTTGCACTTATTCCGGCCATAATCACAATTGCCCTTGCATTTATCAGAATGGGTATTGCGCTGCGCGAAGCACGCAGCGCATCACAAGATCGAGAGTTAGCGCGTATTGATGAACTCACAGGACTCGCCAATAGGCGGCGATTTCTTGCAGAGATCGACGCACTTACACCTCTTGATGGAACGCTGCTTCTTATGGATCTTGATGGTTTTAAATCAGTGAATGACACATTGGGACACAGCGTTGGAGATGAACTACTGCAACATATTGCAGTGAGGTTCTCTCGCGTAGTTCCAGCAGATGCACTCCTTGCACGCTTGGGCGGTGATGAATTTGGTGTGATTGTTCATGGAGGTGCGCAAGCTGGTTTAGATATCGCACTCGCGTTGCGCTCATCGCTGAGTTACCCATTTCATATTGGCACATCTAGCATCAGCGTTGATGTGAGTATCGGGCGAGTAATTAACGACGGACAAGCAGATCTGATGCGAAGGGCTGATATCGCTATGTATAAGGCAAAGAATTCTGGTGGCGGTGTTGCTCTCTGGCAATCTGAAGAACTTATTTAGTCTGGCTTAATTTCCTCTAGTCTGGCGAGTGACTCAAGACGCTCGAGTGCATGATCAACAATTCGCTCTGGATAATCGTGTAAATAGCCATCCAATACGTTCCACGGTTCATGGATATCTGGGGCTGATAAATGCGCTAGCTCAGGAACATATTTGCGAATGTAATCACCATTCTCATCAAAACGCTTTCCCTGCTCAATCGGATTAAAGACACGGTAGTAAGGAGATGCATCCGTGCCACATCCCGCAGTCCATTGCCATCCATGTGCGTTTGATGCGACATCAAAATCAACAAGATGTTCCATAAAGAAATCAGCACCATGTTGCCATTCAATATGTAGATCTTTTACTAAAAATGAAGCAACAACCATACGGGTGCGATTGTGCATCCAGCCTTCATGCAAGAGCTGACGCATGGCAGCATCGACAAATGGATAGCCAGTCTTGCCTTCCTTCCAAGCATCGAGCTTCTTCCCCGGCTTGTCATAACGCATCTTGGCAAAACGCTCTGCGTAGTAATCGGATTCGGTATGTGGGTTGTGATGGAGAATGTCTGCATAAAACTCTCTCCAGGCAATTTCTTTTTGAAAGGTTTCATGGGCTTTAGTCCCATTAAGTTCAGCAAGAAGCGTACGAGGATGAATCTCTCCCCACTTTAGATGCGCGCTCATTTTGCTGGTGCCATCTATTCCAGCAAGATTCCTACCAACATCATAAGTATCTAGCGCGGTCTTCTTAAAGTATTTCCACCTTTCAAGTGCAGATTTTTCTCCAGCAGGAGTAATTACTGCGCCCTCTGGTAATTTCCACGTAGGAAAGTTGCGATCACTTTCCTGTGGTTGAACTGCTGCAATATTTTTTGGTGTTACTGCAGGTTCTCTCCACCCGTGCATGACCCAGCCTTTATAGAATGGTGTGTACACGCGGTAGTTCGTTCCGTCTGGCTTGCGAACTCGCCCTGGGGCAACAGCGTAAGGACTACCTGTTCTGGTTAATTCAATTCCAGCTTTTTCAATTCGAGCATCTCGCGCAACGCCATACGGCTCATACTCCTGGGAGATGTGAACCTCTGTGGCTCCGTAGCGTTTCTTGAGATCGCTCAGAACTTCTACTTGATCTCCCACCATCACGTGTAATTTATTTCCAAGTGACTCATCAAGACTGTGAAGTGAGGCGGCTAAATAGGCAAGCCTTTTAGTTCCAGTTTGGGAGATGAGTTTTTCATCCAAAATAAATACCGGAACAATCTCATCGCTTGCTTCAATTGCTGCAAGAAGCGCCGGATTATCAGCAAGACGCAGATCTCGGCGAAACCAGAAGATTGCTCGCCTTGTCATGGCAGTAGTTAATCAGTCGTTAATCAGTTGTGTAACTGATGGACAGACTCATCCCAGCCTTTAACTTCATTTGGCTTTCGTGGACCAGGTCCGATGTAGCGAGCGGATGGGCGAATCAAACGACCCGTGCGCTTTTGTTCAAGAATATGAGCCGACCAACCCGCTGTACGGGCTGCTGTAAACATTGAAGTAAATAGCGGCGCTGGAATTTGCGCAAAATCTAGAACAATCGCTGCCCAGAATTCAACGTTTGTTTCTAGTACGCGCTCTGGATGGCGCTCATGTAATTCAGCGAGCGCAGCTTGCTCAAGTGCGAGCGCAACGTCATAACGTGGTGCGCCAAGTTCTTTTGCTGTACGGCGAAGTGTGCGAGCGCGTGGATCTTCAGCGCGATAAACACGGTGACCAAATCCCATAAGGCGCTCACCGCGATCTAAAATTCCTTTGACATATGCTCTTGCATCGCCAGACTTCTCAACGCCTTCAATCATGCTCAATACGCGCGCAGGTGCTCCGCCGTGAAGCGGTCCTGACATTGCGCCAATCGCACCTGACATCGAAGCGGCAACATCTGCTCCAGTTGATGCAATAACGCGAGCAGTAAAGGTCGATGCATTCATTCCATGTTCTGCAGCAGATACAAAGTAAGCATCGATGGCGCGCACATGTTTTGGATCAGGCTCTCCGCGCCAACGAATCATCATCCGCTCGACAACGGTATGCGCCTTATCAACTTCAGATTGAGGAACCATTGGTTGCCATGTTCCACGAGCAGATTGAGCAACATAGGAAAGCACCATGACAGATGCGCGCGCAAGATTGCTACGTGCTTCATCATCTGAAATATCTAAAAGTGGTTTAAAGCCCCATGCAGGAGCGAGCATTGCAATTGCAGATTGCACATCTACGCGCACATCACCTGAGTGAACAGGAAGCGGGAATGGTTCTGCTGGTGGTAAGCCTGGATTAAATTCGTCATCAACGAGCAGGCCCCATACATTTCCGAAAGTAACTCGGCCAACTAAATCTTCAATATCAACACCGCGGTATCGAAGCGCGCTGCCTTCTTTGTCGGGTTCTGCAATTGTTGATTCAAATGCAATAACACCCTCAAGGCCGGGCTTGAAATCTTCGCTCACGTGCAGATCCTCCATCAGTTGATGCTCGTATTCTCCCCCGCTCTGGGCTTTGTGCCAAACCCTCGCCTCCCGGTAGCCCTTTAGGAAAAAGTGACGTTAGATACACCTATGAGCGCAGAACTAACCCCCGAGGCAATCAAGGCAATGCGCCGCTCCTATGGCGATGCGGGTCTGCACGAAACACAGATTGGCAGCGACCCCATCGCTGGTTTTAAGAGTTGGTTGGCAGATGCTGCTGCAAATCCTGTAGTTGTGGAAGCAAACGCAATGGTCTTATCAACAGTTGATGGCGAGCAACCTTCATCTAGAACTGTTCTACTTAAAGATGTGAGCGAGCAAGGATTCTCTTTTTTTACAAACTACAACTCACATAAAGGATATGAATTAAGTTCTAATCCCCATGTGAGTCTGCTCTTTCCTTGGTATCCCCTAGAGCGACAAGTGATTGTTAAAGGTCATGCGACAAAAGTTTCTAGCCAGGAAAGTGATGAGTACTTTGCCTCGCGTCCATGGGGCAGTCGAATAGGCGCGTGGGCAAGTGAGCAATCTTCAGATCTTGAATCTCGCGAGGTATTACAAGATCGCTATGCCGAGCTCGCACTGAAGTATCCGGAAGGCTCAGAAGTGCCAAGACCTCCTCACTGGGGCGGCTTTATTGTGGCGCCGGCAACAATCGAATTCTGGCAAGGTCGCTACTCGCGCCTGCATGATCGAATCATCTTTACCCAGAGCAAAAATGGTTGGTCATTACGGCGCTTGAACCCTTAATCTTCATCCATGAGCGATATTCAAATCCCAGCAAACCTGAAGCCTAAAGACGGACGTTTTGGATGTGGTCCTTCAAAGATCCGCCCAGAAGCACTACAAGCACTTGTTGCAAGTAGTCCACTCGTTCTTGGAACGTCACATCGCCAAGCTCCGGTTAAAAATGTTGTCAAAGAAGTTCGCGCTGGTCTCACCTCATTATTTTCACTCCCTGATGGTTATGAAGTAATTATTGGCAACGGTGGCTCAACCGCATTTTGGGATATTGCAACCTTTGGTCTGATTGAAAAGAAATCACAACATCTTGTCTTTGGTGAGTTCTCATCTAAGTTTGCTGCTGCCTCCAGTGAGGCGCCATTCTTGGAAGAACCAACAGTGATTAAATCTGAACCAGGCACCCATCCAACTGCAAAGGCCGAGGCAGGCGTGGATGCATATGCATTGACACATAATGAAACAAGCACCGGTGTTTCAGCGCCTGTTATTCGCCCCAGTGGAACAGATGGCGCACTCGTATTAGTTGATGCGACAAGCGCTGCAGGCGGACTCGATGTTGATATCAAGCAATCAGATGTCTATTACTTTGCCCCACAAAAGTCATTCGCTTCAGATGGCGGCCTATGGATCGCAATCTTTAGCCCCGCGGCTATTGCAAGAGCTGAAAAGATCAAGGCAAGTGGCAGATTTATTCCAGCATTCTTTGATCTTGGTATTGCTATTGAAAACTCCCGACTTGAGCAGACATATAACACTCCAGCACTTGCCACATTTGTACTTCTTAATGAGCAGATTAAGTGGATGAATAGCAATGGTGGTTTGAAGTTCTCAGCAGGACGCTCTGCGCAGTCTTCTTCTCATCTTTATGCATGGGCAGAAAAAACAAGCTACACAACTCCATTTGTTACGGATCCTGCCATGCGCTCAAAGGTTGTTGGAACAATCAACTTTGATGACTCAATCGATGCGCTCAACGTTGCAAAGATCTTGCGCGCAAATGGCATCGTAGATACAGATCCTTACCGCAAGCTTGGTAAAAACCAGCTTCGCATCGGAATGTTTCCTGCCGTTGACCCATCAGATGTTGAAGCGCTCACCACATGCATCGACTACGTAGTTGAGCAGTTAGCTAAGTAGCAAGGCAAATATGAGCTATAAAGTCAGAAGGCTCGTAACTATTGCTGTTCTGATCGGTGTATTTGCCCTAGTCGTTATTGGAAGTATTAAATAAGTTCTCTCGCATAATTAGGTAAACAGCCAGAGTTCCAAAAGTTGTAATAAGACCACAAATTGCGACGGTCTGACGTATTCCTAGCGTGTCGGAGAGCCAGCCAATAAATGGTGAACCCACAGGTGTTGCACCCAGAAATACTAAAACATAAAAGCCCATAACGCGGCCTCGTAATTCTTGTGGCGTAGTTGTCTGGGTATATGTATTTGCAGCGATCATTGTGGTGAGCGCAATAAAGCCAGAGACTGGAAGAAAGAGCGCATAAGAGAAATAGGTGGGCATGGAAGCTTGAATCACAAGTGATATTCCAAAGAGCCCAGCACAGTACATAACAAATAGGGGTTTGCGTTTTTGGTCTAACTTTGTTGCAATGACAGCCGCTAGCAGTGACCCAATTGCTAAAATACTTCCCAGTGCGCCAAATGCACCAGCACTCTTGTGGAAGACCTTAGTAGAAAGAAGTGCATTAAATATTTGGAAGTTAAGCCCAAAGGTAGAAGCGAAGAAAACGGTTGTAATAACGGCGATCAGATCTGGTCTGCTTTTGATATAGCGCAAACCTTCGGCTACTTTTCGAGGCTTATTTTCAACTGCATTTCTATGTAATTTTGTCGGGTTCATGAGGAAAAGTGCCAGAATGACGAAGAGAAATGACCCAGCATTAAAAAGAAATGACGGGCCGGTATTAAAAGCAGAGATAAGTAACCCTGAGATAGCAGGACCAATAAGTCTGCCAATATTAAAATTTGCAGAATTCAAACTCACAGCATTTGCGATATCACTCTTACCAACTAGTTCAGATGTAAAGGCCTGCCTCACCGGAGTATCAAGTGCCCCAAAGAGGCCCAGGAGAAATGCGAGAAGGAATACTTCAGTTAAATTCACTCGATGACTTATTGTTAGCCATCCAAGTATTGCAGCAGTAATTCCTCCGCCTGCATTTGTAACAATTAATAATTTACGTTTATCAAAGCGGTCAGCAAGAGAGCCCGCATATAAACTGAAGAGCAACATGGGCAAAAACTGAAGTCCAGTCACAATTCCAAGTTCAGATCCACCTTTATGCAGATCAGTGACAACAAGCCAATCTTGCGCAACACGCTGGGCCCAGGTTCCAGTATTAGAAATAAGGTTTGCCGTAAAGAGAAGAGTGAAATTTGGGTATTGAAAGGATCTAAGAGTAGAAATCTTCTGGGTCTTGTCATTCACTTTTTCACTCACAACCTGATACTACGCAACTATCCACTACTAGGCATTAGAATATCGATGTGAAACAAGCACTGCCGGTAGTAATCGTTGGAACATGCGCATGGGCAGTTGCCTTAGTGGTTGAGATAGCGATAAGCGCACAAGCAAGCAGCATCTGGATTTGTGTTGCAGGTATTGGCCTTGGGCTACTTGGAATTGCTTATATATTGCGAGGACTTGTTAAAAACAGAAAGAAGTTTTAGTTCTCGTTCTCAACTTGAGAAGCAATACCGCGAAGCACCTTTGCAAGACGCTCTGATTCAGCGCTCGATGGATGGCGGCCATGGCGCAAGCCATTTCCAACCTTGTCGAGCATCTTGATTGTGTCTTCAATAATTGTTGCAAGGTCATCTGGGTTGATGCGGTTGTTCGCAACAACAGATGCTGGCTCATCAATGATTCGTACTGAAAGAGCTTGTGGTCCACGGCGGCCTTCGGCAACACCGAATTCAAGTTTTGTTCCAGGCTTAATAGTTGGAACGCCAGTTGGGAGCGCAGAGGCAGCGAGATAAACATCTTCGCCCTCTTCAGATGCGATAAATCCAAAACCCTTTTCAAGGCTGAACCATTTCACGCGGCCTATAGGCATTTTCGCAATCTCCCTTCCTTACTTAATTTGTGAATAGTGGATTAGTTTAACCGATGAATGAGCTGGCTCGTTATTCGGGTATTCGAGCGCTTATTCGGCCACGATAAGCGCCTCAGAATGAGCGCCGCAGCCGTGATCTACCGAAACTACGCGGGCATCTTCAGGTGAGAGCGCATTGGCGCAAACACCGAAGGCACTTCGCAAAGATCCTGCAATAGGAATAAAGAAACCACATGAGTGACATGGCTTAGGTGCATATTGAGCAATTGGAGTTGCCGGTCCCCGGTCCCCACTATGCCAACGCTTACTTGCTGCATCAATTCCTTCAACTGAAAGAACTCGTGCACGTCCTAGTCCTAATTCAAATGCTTCCTTCAAATCTAATTCACCATCACTTGGAAGTTCTGCAAAACCTGGAACTAAACGAACATCATCTGCTGATGTTGGAATGATGTCGCCAACGCCAACATCGCCAGGCAAAATGCGGTCCTTATAAGGAACCCATTCAGGAGCAAGTAATGACTCGGCGCCTGGAAGCAGAACAACATCACAAATAGTTGCAGGAGAATCAGAATCTAGCTTTGCAACTGTTACTGCCCAACGCCATCCGTGATAACCAGGAAGTGAGCTTTCAAAAAGGTATGTACAGATGCGCTCATCTTCAGCATCAATAGAAACAAGCTCGCCAACATACTTCGCATCATGGGAATCTTCACATGCTGCTTGGCGCGCAAGTTCAAGTGCGTTGAACGGATCTTTGACTGACATGGCTTAATTGTAGAGGCAATATCGCAATGAAAAAGCCCTCGGGATTCCCGAGGGCTTTATGCAATCTACGCGTATTAGAAGTCCATATCTCCGCCACCAGCAGGAGCTGCTGCCGCTGACTTAGGTTCTGGCTTATCTGTAATAACTGCCTCTGTTGTGAGAAAGAGCGCTGCGATAGATGCTGCGTTTTGAAGAGCAGAACGTGTGACCTTTGCTGGATCAATAATTCCAGATTTGATCATGTCTACATATTCACCAGTTGCAGCATTAAGTCCCCAACCTGATTCCAAGTTACGAACCTTCTCAACAACAACTCCGCCTTCAAGGCCAGCGTTAATAGCAATTTGCTTAAGAGGTGCTTCAATTCCGAATTCAACAATTCGAGCGCCGGTTGCTTCATCTCCTGCGAGTGAGAGTTTTGCAAGTGCAATCTTTCCAGCTTGAAGAAGAGCAACGCCGCCGCCGGCAACGATTCCTTCTTCTACTGCAGCTTTTGCATTGCGCACTGCATCTTCGATGCGGTGCTTACGCTCTTTAAGCTCAACTTCTGTTGCAGCTCCTGCCTTAATGACAGCAACTCCTCCAGCAAGCTTTGCAAGACGCTCTTGAAGCTTCTCACGATCATAATCAGAATCGCTGTTCTCGATCTCGGCGCGAATTTGATTGACCCGGCCCTTAATCTGATCAGCATCGCCTGTTCCTTCAACAATTGTTGTCTCTTCCTTACCAACAACAACTTTGCGAGCTTTTCCAAGGAGATCCATAGTTGCGCTCTCAAGCTTGAGACCAACTTCTTCAGAGATAACTGTTGCGCCAGTCAAGATTGCAATGTCTTGGAGCATTGCCTTGCGGCGATCTCCAAAGCCAGGTGCCTTAACAGCGACAGAGCGGAATGTTCCGCGAATCTTGTTTACTACCAAAGTTGCAAGGGCTTCACCCTCAACATCTTCAGCAAGAATAAGAAGCGGCTTACCTGATTGCATTACTTTTTCAAGAATAGGAACTAGATCTTTGATGTTTGTGATCTTGCCACTTGAGATCAAAATGTAGGCATCTTCAAGGACTGCTTCCATGCGATCTGAATCAGTTGTGAAGTAAGGCGAGATGTAGCCCTTATCAAAACGCATACCTTCGGTGAGCTCTAGCTCGAGACCGAATGTATTGCTCTCTTCAACGGTGATAACGCCTTCTTTGCCGACCTTATCCATCGCTTCAGCGATCATCTCACCGATTGTGGTGTCAGCAGCAGAGATAGATGCAGTAGCTGCGATCTGCTCCTTTGTATCAACGTTCTTAGCCATCTTAGAAAGTTCAGCTGAGATTGCTTCAACGGCCTTTTCGATACCACGCTTAAGAGCCATTGGATTTGATCCAGCAGCAACGTTGCGAAGACCTTCACGCACGAGTGCTTGAGCCAATACTGTTGCAGTTGTTGTTCCGTCGCCGGCAACATCATCTGTCTTCTTAGCTACTTCTTTTACCAATTCTGCGCCGATTTTTTCCCAAGGATCATCGAGTTCGATTTCTTTGGCGATGGAGACACCATCGTTTGTGATTGTGGGAGCGCCCCACTTCTTCTCAAGAACAACGTTACGACCGCGAGGTCCAAGTGTTACTTTGACGGCGTCAGCGAGCGCATTCATCCCGCGCTCAAGACCACGACGAGCCTCTTCATTAAAGGCGATCATCTTTGCCATGTTTTACTCCTCATAAATTTCATTAGCTTAAAGGCGATTTAGCACTCTGGTACTTCGAGTGATAAAACCAAATCTAGAGCAGGCTGGAGCTCTGGGCAAACCGAAGGGAGCCTGCTCACGCGTGGGCTGGGGGCAGAACTGCCAAAATCTCTAAGTTGGCTCTCAGAAATACCTAAGTGTCACCACAGATCGGCGCCCCATGATCTACCCATGAGAACAAAGAACAGCAAGTTACCTTCAGCTAAACCACAAATCGCTCTCCTTGCGATGGCGCTCGTTATTAGCTCTGGAGCTGTTTATGCCCAGGCGCACCGCGGCCAAGTGAGCACAAGTAACCCAACACAAGCTGTTCAAAGTTCTCAAAGTTCTCAAAGTTCTCAAAGTTCTCAAAGTACTCAAAGTACTCAAAGTACTCAGAGCGTCACGACTTCTACAAGCTCATCATTCACACAACCTGCGCCATCAACTAGCAAGGGAACCACACACTCTCACCGAAGCACGCTTCTACAAATTGTGGGCGGAGCGCATGGTGATGATGACGGTGAAAATGGGGATGATTGATCCATGGACCTCTTCAGTCACATTTTCTCTGCTGTAGTTGCAATTCCTGCAAGTTATATGGGATTGGTTCTCTTGATCAAAGTTGTTATGCCAAGGATTGCCAAAACTAGCAGGACTTATAAATTTTAATTCCGCAGCTAACCGAGCTTAAAACCCTCTGCTCTTTTTGATGAGCGAACATCACGCAGTCTGCGAAGACGTTTAATGAGCATTGGTTCTAATTCGTAAGCTATTTCCTTGTCAATAAGAACACTGAGCAATTGGTAATAGGCAGCGGGAGCTAAATCAAAAGTCTCTTTAATGGCAGATTCCTTTGCCCCTGCATGGCGCCACCATTGACGCTCAAAAGCCAAGATTGATAGCTCAAGCTCTGTTAATTCTGACTTACCCATAATGAGAACATCATAGAAGGAAGCACTGACAGTGGGCGCTTTTTGCCTCTAATTGAGAGATGGCATGTTGCTGTGGTAATCGAAAGATTTCGCTGCACGGATTAAGTTACGCGCCATCGTTGGGAAGATAAATCCATGAAATGGATAAACCAGAGCCCAGTAAATATGACCACCCATGCCATGGGGTTGAAATGTTGCGGTCTGGATCATGCGGCGCTGCTTCTTGCCATCATGGTCTACTTCGGCAATCTCAAAGCGTAACCATGCTTTGCCAGGCAAGATCATCTCCGCCACCAAAGTCAGTATGTGTTCACGCTCTAATAATTCAACCCTCCAAAAATCAAGGGACTCTCCTTGGCGCAAAAAGTCAGGATCACGACGGCCGCGGCGAAGACCAACACCACCAATCATGCTGTCCATAAGACCACGCAGATACCAGAGCAGATCTGCCCCATACCAACCGTGGTCCCCACCAATTTGTTCGATGGCCCGCCAGAGTGATTTTAAAGATGCGTCGGTATAAAAAATTCTTTCATCTTTATATTCAGCAGCCCCTGACCATTCAGGATCTCCCTGAGTCTTTTGCCAGGGTGGCATATATAAAGATGCATCTGACCAGCGTGATTCAACGAGGTGAGCTTCAACTTTTTCAAGTGCCAGAGCAAATGCTTTTTCGATAGTGAGTAAGCCTTCAGGGGGTAGAGAAATAATCTGATTCACATTTTTCGCAGGATCTGCGATTACTTCGTTGACTAGTGATCCAACCAGTGGTCTGGCAAGAGATGTTGGAACTGGGGTAACAAAGCCAATAAATAAGCTTGAAAAAGCAGGGGTGAGAAATGGAATTTTGATAAAAATACGCTTGCGTAAATGGCTTACCTTGGCGAAAGTTTGAATCATATTCTCATAAGTCAAAACATCTGGCCCGCCGATATCAAATACGCCCTCTACTGGCTTTTGAAATTTTGCAGCAGTAGTGAGGTAGTAGAGCACATCCCGGACAGCAATTGGCTGCGTACGATTTCGAACCCATTTAGGCGTAATCATGATGGGAAGCCTGTGAGTCATGTGTCGGATCATTTCAAATGACGCAGAACCTGAACCGATGATGACGCCCGCTCTAAATTCAAGGACCGGGACCGTTCCATATGCGAGTCTCTTGCCGGTATTAGCGCGCGACTCAAGGTGCATACTCTGCTTCTCATCATTAGCTATGCCGCCTAAGTAAACAATTTGCTTCACATCTGCAACACGCGATGCATGGGCGAAATTTGCCGCCATGTTTTCTTCTAATTTATCGAAGCGAGTTCCTGCATTAATGGAGTGGAGTAAATAGAAGGCAGTGTGAACCCCCATGAGAGCGCTCTTGGTAGATTCAAAATCATCGGCATTGCCTTCGAAGATTTCGACCATATTTGCCCATGGCTGTGATGAAATTTTCTGGCGGTCGCGAACGAAAACTCTGACCTTCATATTTTGATTGAGAAGCGCCCGAACAAGCCTTCCTCCAACATAGCCAGAGGCGCCAGTCACAAGAACTAGCCGGTCTTTCGGTGCATCGCTCATGAGAGAAACAGTAGACTTACCCCATAGAAATAACGAGCGGAAAAGGAACTTTACGTTGAATTCCAACGGAGCAGTCGGAGCGGTACCCGTCTATGGACAGACCCCTGCTGAACAGCAAGAAGTCCTCTCAGCGTTTGCCAGTTGGGTCAAAGATTTCAAGGGAAAGCCTCGGGTAGTCATCCTCGGAGGTGGCTTCGGAGGATTAGCTGCTGCAAAAGCGCTCGGTCGTCACGCGGATGTCACAGTTGTTGATCGCAACAACTACCAAACTTTCTTGCCTCTTCTTTATCAAGTTTCAACAGCCGGTATCGCAGCAGACCATGTGGCCTTTCCTATAAGAGGCGCCGTACGCAAATATGATGCAAAGTTTCGTATGGGCTCTCCTATCTCTGTGGATCACAAGAATAAAACCGTAAAGCTTGATAGCTCAGAGCTTCTCCCTTTTGATTTTCTTATAGTTGCACTTGGTTCTGTCACCGCAGACTTTGGTGTGCCAGGAGTAAGTGAATACACGCTCGGCATGAAAACCATCCAAGAGTCAGTGCTTATTCGCTCAGAAGTAATGCGCCGCTTTGAAGACCTCTGCCGCTTTCAAGATGACACACGCCTTTCCATCGTTGTTGTTGGAGGTGGCCCAACTGGTGTTGAAATGGCTGGAGCGTTCGCCGAACTTCGTCATGGCCCACTTCGCCATGACAATGAACATGCATCAAAGCATGTAGACATTTATTTGATTGAGGCCGGCCCACGCTTGCTACCTATGTTTGCAGAGAAACTAACAGATAACGCCAAGAAGGAACTTGAGAAGATGGGCGTGAATGTCATGCTCAATACTCAAGTGAAGTCAATCGATCATGGCCAAATCAACTTCGGCGATGGAACAAATATGCGTGCGCATGTCATTGTCTGGGCCGCTGGCGTAAAAGGTGCACCAGCTATTAACCAACTTGGCGTTCAGGTAGAAGCCAATCGCCTCAAGACCGACCCAACTCTTCAAGTTTCTCACTACCCATATATGTTCGCAGTTGGCGATGTTGCAGGAACAAAAGGTGCGAACGGTCGCTTCCTGCCACAAGTTGCCCCAGTTGCCATGCAACAAGGTCGTTTTGCTGCTGCACAAATCTTGCGCCTGATGAAGGGCAAGAAGCTTCCTGATTTTAAATACGTGGATAAAGGTTCTATGGCAACCATTGGTCGCCACAAAGCAATCATTCAAGTCAAGGGAATAAAAATCAGCGGACCTATTGCTTGGTTTGGTTGGTTGTTCTTGCACCTTTTCTATCTCATGGGTGGTCGTAATAAAGTTGCGACGATTGCCGATTGGACTTGGAACTACTTCACATTTGACCGCGGTAATCGCAACATCATGGACTCCATTTAACACTCGCCATGGCATATATCGACCTGCGTGGTCACAAGGTATGGAGCGTTGAAGGAGAAGATAACGGCGCGCCTCTACTTCTTCTTCATGGCGGTCTAAGTTCAACAGAGAGTTTTGATTGGCAAGTAATGCCAGCTGTAGGTCACAGGTTTCACGTTTATGGCTATGACCGCACAGCTCACGGAAGAACTCCAGTACGTGAGGGTTATTACCACTTTGATTTTCAAACCGATGAAGCAATTTCATATATCGAAGATGTCATCGGCGGCCCTACTCATATTATCGGCCATAGCGATGGCGGAATCATTGCGCTGATGGTCGCGCTCAAGCGTCCTGATCTTGTGCTTTCAATTGTTGCCGGAGGAACGAACTACCACTGGGATTGTGGCCTTGATTTCTTTGATGAGCCGATCATTATTAGCGAAGAAGATAAAGCAAAGTTTGCTGAGCGCTCACCAGAGCCTGCTTATATGCAAGAAGTTATTATTAAAAAGGCATATGAAATATGGGCAAAAGAGCCAAATATGACCTTAGCTCAAATCAGCACAATTACCTGTCCGGTTCTTGTACTCAACGGTGATGATGAGCCTTTTGACAACCATCATGGCATAGATCTCTATGAAGCTCTTCCTAACGGACGGCTTGCAATTATTCCTGGCACATCACATGCTGTCCTCAAAGAAAAGAATGAGATTTGCCTAGCAATCATTACTGATTTCTATGATCACCCAGAGATGCGCGGAGAAATGACCGCCTTCGACGAATTGGCTTAATGAACCAGCGTTGCCATTGTGTTCACAAGATTAAGAAGCAAGCTTGGATACACCCCTAAGATCAGCGTCATAACAGCGCATACTCCGATGGCAATACGCGTCATGATCGATGGAATAACAACTGAAACACCATCTGTTGGGGCTTCCTGGAAGAAAAGCATCAGTACGACGCGCAAGTAGAAGAAAAGCGCGATCGCACTTGAAAGCACGCCGACCACGACAATCGCGATATTGCCTGATTGATAGGCCGCAGTAAAGATCGAGAACTTGCTGATAAATCCACTAGTCAGTGGCACGCCACCAAAGCTAAGCAAGAAGATAGCCATAGCAACAGATACCAGAGGCGACTTCTTGGCAAGACCAGCCCACTTTGAAAGATCGGTTACCTCACCGGAGGAATCACGAACCAAAGTCACAATTCCAAATGCGCCGACTGTCGCAAAACCATATGCAACGAGATAGAACATCGATGCGGCTAGTCCATCTTTGTTGAGCGCAACAACGCCTGCTAGCAGGAAGCCTGCATGGGTAATAGATGAATAGGCAAGTGTGCGCTTGATGTCACGCTGTGACATCGCCGCGATTGCCCCTAGGACCATTGTGATGATTGAAATAGTTGTGAGGAATGGCTTCCACTGAAATTGCATCAAGAAAAACGCACCATAGAAAATACGTAGTAGAGCGCCAAATGCCGCGATCTTTGTGCAAGCTGCCATAAATCCAGTGATAGGTGTTGGAGCGCCTTGATAAACATCAGGTGTCCATGAGTGAAATGGAACAGCTCCGACTTTAAAGAGCAGACCAATGGTGAGAAAAACCATTCCGATATACAAGAAGGCAGGACTTCCAACAGAGAAAATATTCGCTGTTCCAACATCAGTCAGCGACAAAGTTCCGCTATAGCCATAGAGGAATGCAATGCCAAAGAGGAAGAAGGCCGAAGAGTAGGCACCGAGCAAGAAGTACTTCAGAGCTGCTTCTTGTGACAATAATCTGCGACGACGAGACAAACCAGTCATGATGTAGAGGGGAAGTGAGAGCACTTCAAGTGCAACAAATAGAGTGATGAAGTCTGTTGCGATAGGAAAGAGCATCATTCCGGCAACGGCAAAAAGTGTTAGTGGGAACACTTCAGTAGTTCTTGTTCCTGACAAAAGCGCCTGTGCTTCTTCTTCTGAGCCGGGCAGAGCGGATGCAGCAGGAGCAAAGTGATCATTATCTGCAATCAACAAGAGCGCTAAGAAAGCCAAGACGAGAACCGCCCCCTGCAGGAAGATTCCAAATCCGTCTGTCGCAACCGAACCCATCGCTGCAGTTGCAGAGACATCATTTCTGATGCGAAGCAGCCACACAAATGAAAGAGCCAGTGTTCCAAGTGCAAGGACGATTTGTACTGGGCCCCGTTGCTTCTTTCCCAAGAAGGCTTCAACTAATACACCCAATAGCGCGCCACCTAGAACAATAAGAATAGGAGCGAGCTGAGAGTAATTAAGCGTTGGCATCGTAAACATTATTTACCTGCCAATACATGTGGGTCTGAGACATTCATCTGGGACATGGTCGATGTCGTTGATGGATTAATGACATGAATTGCCGGCTTTGGATAAAAACCAAGGATCACAAGGGCTGCAATAACCGGAGCAATTGCAATCTTCTCACGAAGATTAAGATCGCTCATAGATTCATTTCCGCTCTTGAGTGGTCCATGCAGTGAGCGCTGAACCAAGATCAAGACATAAAGCGCCGCTAAAACGATTCCTAATGTGCCGATAATTGCCGCCACTGGATATCTCGTAAATGTTCCAAGAAGAACAAGGAATTCACTGACAAAGCTTGAAAGCCCTGGCAAAGCTAAAGCAGATAAGCCTGCGATAAAGAACATCCACGCCATGATCGGAGTAACGCGCTGCAGCCCACCAAAATCTTCAATTGCGGCAGATTTGCGGCGAGAAACCATCCAGCCGCCAACAAGGAAGAGCGCTGCTGTTGAGAAGCCGTGGTTGACCATATACAACGTTGCGCCAGTTAAGCCTTGAGATGTGTAAGCAAAAATTCCAAGCGTAATAAACCCAAAGTGTGAGATCGAAGTAAATGCAATGAGTGAATTGATGTTCTTCTGCCCGATGGCGAGGAAGGCTCCATAAATAACGGAAATGACAGAGAGAACAATGATGTAAGGGGCAAAGGTCTTTGTTGCATCTGGGAAAAGTGTGAGGCAAAAACGAATCATTCCGTAGGTTCCAACTTTATCTAGAACACCGAGAAGCAAAATAGAGGTCCCTGGTGTTGCAGCTTTTGCTGCTCCAGGAAGCCATGTATGAAATGGCCAAAGTGGCGCTTTAATTGCAAAGGCAATAAAGAATCCTAGGAATAACCAATTTTGTGTTGTGTGATCAATGCTCAGATGAGATAACGCACTTACATCAAATGAACCAATAACTTGCTGCGCAGAGATGATGTAGATGCCAATCACAGCAGCCAACATGAGTAGCCCACCAAAGAGGCTATAGAGCAAGAACTTGAGCGCCGCTGCTGCGCGTTCACCCGTGCCAAAACCACCAATAAGGAAGTAAACAGGAACCAGCATCGCCTCAAAGATCACATAGAACAAGAAGACATCTGTTGCGGCAAAGACACCGATCATGAAGGTCTCTAAAACCAAGATCAACATATAGAAGGTCTTCACGCTCCAGCGTCCACCTTCAGATTCATTCCAGCCCCCAAGAACAACAATTGGAACAAGAACTGTGGTTAAAAGAATCAAGACAAGTGCTAGGCCATCGATACCAAGTGCGTAATTAATATGAAAGCTTGATACCCAGGCGTGTGAAGTTACAAAGGCAAAGCCAGATGCTGGTGATTTGTATTGAATGGCCATAACAAAAGAAAGCACCATAGTCACCACTGAGGTACCGAGGGCAACTATTTTGATTTGATAGGTATTTGTCTTTGGGATAAGCGCTAGCGCCAAAACACCAAGAAGTGGGAATAGGGTGACTACGGAGAGAATGTTCATGCTCCGATCACCCACAGAGCAATAACAGTAATTACAAGGCCTGCAAGCATGAGAAGGGCGTAGCTACGAACAAAGCCATTCTGAACCTTGCGTAGTGCATCTGAAGTAGCACCTAAGAAACTACCGACAAACCTGACCCCACCGTCGATGACCCGATCATCTGCTCTTACTAATCCAGCAGTTAAGAGCGTTCCTGGAGCAACAAGTAACCTGTCATTGAGAATATCTTGATAAAGATCCTTGCGTGCTGCTATTGTAAATTCAGAAACTTTTTCAGGTGCAACATCACTTACAGTTCGATACTTAATAATTGCAAAGGCTGCTCCAATCACAACAACGCCGAGTGCTAAAAGAGAAACGGTAAGCGCTGGCATAAGAGGCTTTCCTTCTTCAACGTTCTGTGAATTCACTACAGGCTCCAGCCAATGAACGAGTGCGCTTCCCTTGCTCAACAAGAACCCAGAAGCAACCGAACCGAATGCGAGCAAAATCATTGGAAGGGTCATAAGGATTGGACTCTCATGAGGATGAGATTCTGCCTTCCATCTTTTTGCACCGATAAATGTCATCACCATCACGCGAGTCATATAGAAAGCTGTAATTGCTGCGCCAAGCAGAGCTGCCCCGCCCAACAAAATTCCTTTTAAGCCACCAGCATTAAATGCGACTTCAATGATCTTGTCCTTCGAGTAAAAGCCAGCAAATGGTGGAACACCAAGTATCGCTAGATAACCCAAGCCAAATGTCACTGCTGTAATTGGCATCAGCTTTGCAAGCCCGCCGTACTTTCGCATGTTTACTTCATCATCCATGCCATGCATGACAGATCCAGCTCCAAGGAACATTCCCGCTTTAAAGAAGCCATGGGTAAGAAGATGCAAGATTGCAAAGGCATATCCAATAGGGCCAAGTCCTGTTGCAAGGATCATGTAACCAATTTGGGACATGGTTGATGCTGCAAGCGCCTTCTTAATGTCATCTTTTGCAGTACCGATAATTGCGCCAAAAAGAAGCGTTATTGCTCCAACAATCACAACAAGCAAGCGCGCAGTAGAAGATGCGTCAAAGATAAAGTTTGAACGGCTAATCAAATAGACGCCAGCTGTGACCATTGTTGCTGCGTGAATTAAAGCTGAAACCGGTGTTGGACCAGCCATTGCATCACCCAGCCATGATTGCAATGGGAACTGCGCAGACTTGCCGCAGGCGGCAAGCAAAAGCATTGCGCCGATTCCAGCTAGCGAGGCGCTTGATGCACCATGTGCTCCAGCTTTCACGCCCTCAAATGAAACTGTTCCAAATTGCGCAAAACAGATCATGATGGCAAGAGATAGACCGACATCACCGACGCGGTTAGCAACAAAAGCTTTCTTTGAAGCAACTGCATATGTTGGATTGTGATTCCAGAATCCAATAAGTAGGTATGAAGCTAAGCCCACACCTTCCCACCCAACGTAAAGGTTGAGGTATGAATCGCCAAGGACCAAAAGCAACATAGCTGCAATAAAGAGATTGAGGAATGCAAAAAAGCGGCGACGATCTTTGTCATGAGACATATATGCAATGGAGTAGATATGAATCAGTGTTCCAACGCCAGTAATCAGGAGCACAAAGCAGATAGAGAGTTGATCAAGGAGCAATGATGCGTTCACTTTAAGTGAGCCCACACTGATCCACTCAAATAGCTTTTGAGTAACTGCTCTAGATTCCCCTGCTTGGCCTTGCATCTTCATGAACTCGTAGGCACCAATTACAAAGGTTGATGCGGTGATGAGCGTGGCAAGAATATGACCCCATTTATCTGCAATTCTTCCAAGAAGCAGCAAGAGCGCAGATGAAAATAGCGGAAGCGCTATGAGATAGACCAGAAGAGATGATGTGCGCATTAGCTCTTCAGCAAACTAGCATCATCAACAGATGCTGATCGACGTGAGCGATAAATCGTCACGATTATGGCTAGGCCCACAACCACTTCACATGCGGCAACCACCATGGTGAAAAATGATGCGACTTGACCCTCTAAATTGCCTGCCACTCGTGAGAAAGTCACAAGTGCAAGGTTTGCTGCATTAAGCATCAACTCAATACACATGAAAATTACGATTGCATTGCGGCGAACCAGTACGCCAGTCGCACCAATGGTGAAAAGAATGACAGAGAGATAAAGGTAATTTGAAATATCCATTTACTCTTCCACCTCCTCAGAATGCTCGAGAGCAAATGGCGCAGGTGAAATAACGTCACCGCGTGCTTTCAAAGTTGCTGAAATTGATGACGGAGCTGGTGTGCCATCTGGCAAAAGAGCCGGTACATCTACAGCATTGTGGCGGGCAAATACACCGGAACCAGGAAGTCCTGCAGCATCTGCAAGTGATTTCCCACGAAAGCGCGCAATAGAAAGATCTCGCTGCTTATTTCGCACAGCAGGTTTGGTGCTGTGGGCTAGGACCATTGCGCCAAGGGCTGCAGTAATAAGGAGCGCTGAAACAACTTCAAAGGCCCATACATATTGTGTAAATAGCTGACCTGCAAGGCTCTGAACATTTCCTGTTTGGTTCACAAGCTTTAGCCCGGCAGCAGGCTGGCTCACACTTGCTCTTGCAACAAGTGAAAGAAGAAGTCCACCAAGTCCAAGACCCGCAAGAATTGATGCGCCGCGTTGTCCCTTAATATTTTCAACAAGAGACTCAGATGCATCTACGCCAACTAACATCAAGATAAACAAGAAGAGCATCATGACTGCGCCTGTGTAGACCACGATCTGAACAATTCCCAAAAAGAGTGCATCTTGAGCGATATAAAAGATGGCAAGAATTACCATCACTGATGCAAGCAATAGCGCTGAGTGAACAGCTTTTTTCATAAATAACATCCCAAGAGCAGCAATCACTGCAATAGGTGCAAGAATCCAGAACTGAACCGCTTCTGGTGTCGCGGTTTGCCCAAGTGCAAGTGATTGGTTAAACATTACTTACCAATCTCCTGCGAAGGATGAGAAACAGTGATTTGGCCTTTGTAGTAATCAATATGCGTTGTTCCTGGATACATGGCATGAGGAGCTTCGATCATTCCTTGGCGCAGCGGGGCCAACAGATCTTCCTTTTCAAAAATTAATTTTTCGCGTGAATCATCTGCTAATTCATATTCATTTGTCATGGTTAGGGCGCGTGTAGGGCAAGCCTCAATACATAGACCGCAGAAAATACAACGAAGGTAATTGATTTGATAAATCTGACCGTAGCGCTCACCAGGGGAGAAGCGTTCTGCTTCCGTGTTGTCAGCACCCTCAACATAAATAGCATCTGCTGGACATGCCCATGCGCACAGCTCACAACCAATACATTTTTCTAAACCATCTTCATAGCGATTGAGTTGATGGCGGCCATGGAAACGCTCTGCAGTTGGCTCTTTCACTTCTGGGTATTGAACTGTGTTGACCTTCTTAAACATGGTTGCAAAAGTCACCCAGAAACCGAGCAATTGCTTTGCAAAACTACTTGGGCGCTCAGTCATTGATCTCACTCCTCTGGACATAAGTTATGGGTGATTGACCAGGTATGGCTGGTACTGGGAATGATGGGGCAGGTAGATCTGGTAAGACATCACTTTCTTCGAGTTTGATCTTTGCACGATCAAAGAGAGTCAAGACTAAGAAGATCACAATGATGACGCCGACCGTGAAGGAAGCAACTACTAAACGAGGGAAATTATGTGCTGACATCAAGCGAAGTGTTGCAAGGATCATAATCCACGCCAGGCTTGAAGGAATTAATACCTTCCAACCAAACTTCATAAATTGGTCATAGCGAAGCCTTGGAAGTGTTCCGCGGAGCCAGACAAATACAAAGAAGAATGAAATAACTTTGCCAAAGAACCAGAAAAGTGTGAACCAACCGCCCAGCCAACTCTCTGTAAAGCCAAGCCCAGGTAGCGCGTGATAGCCGCCAAGAAACAAAGTTGTGGCAAGGGCTGAAACGGCAACGATGTTGACGTATTCAGCTAAGAAGAAAAGCGCGAACTTAAGCGAGGAATACTCAGTATGGAATCCTCCAACAAGTTCTCCTTCAGCTTCAGCAAGATCAAAGGGAGCGCGATTTGTCTCTCCCACCATAGAGATTGAATAAATAACAAAAGAAGGAAAGAGCACAACAGCAAACCAATAATGATGCTGCGCAGCAACAATTTCACTCGTCGACATAGAGCCCGAATAAATAAAGACAGCCACGAGCGAAAGACCCATAGCAACTTCATAGGAGATAACCTGAGCACTTGAACGAAGTCCGCCAAGAAGTGGATATGTTGATCCAGATGACCAGCCAGCTAAAACAATCCCATAGACGCCAACAGAGGCAATCGCAAGAATATAGAGCACGCCAACTGGAAGATCAGTGAGCTGCATAATTGTCTGGTGACCGAAGAAGTTCACCTTCCCAGTCAAAGGAATAACTGCGAAAGACATAAAGCAGGCGGTTGCAGAAATAATCGGCGCAATGACAAAGACTATCTTGTCAGCGGCTGCAGGGATGAGATCTTCTTTCAAAGCCAACTTCACACCATCAGCAAGTGCTTGAAGTAAACCAAACTTTCCTACGCGGTTAGGTCCGAGGCGCTGCTGCATACGAGCAACGAGCCTTCGCTCCCCCCACACAGACATCAGTGTGAGAACAACGCAGATAACAAAAATAAGAAGCGCTTTGACCAAAATAACCCAACCAGGGTCTGCTCCTAATATCGCTGTGTTATTCATGCTTTTGTCACCGTAACAGATCCAGATGTAAAACCAAGGTTTGCTATGACTTGTGAGCCTTCAGAATTACGTGGAACCCAAACAAGATTATCCGCAATCTGATCAACAACCACGGGAAGAGTGAGTGACCCTAAGTCAGTTGAAATCTTTACTTGATCTCCATCGCTCACTCCAAGCTTTGATGCGTGAGATGCTGAGATGTGCGCTGCAGCTTTATGAGCAGTTCCGGCAAGATTTGTCTCTCCACTTTGAAGTGTTCCAAGATCAAGAAGCAAACGCCATGAAACTAAAGTCAGATCAGTTGGCGCCGGAGTTGGACTTACTGCAGTAAATGATGCATCTGTCCCATCCCACTTGCCAAGAGAAGCAATCTCTCGCGCAGTAGCGGCAATCGAATCAAGTCCAATAGGTGAGCCAAGTTCATCGGCGAGCATAGAAAGAATGCGAAGATCACTACGTGATTGAGCGTCTTCAACTGCCTTTTCAAATGAGCGTGGCTTGCCACTCCAATCAAGGAATGATCCGGCCTTCTCAACTACCGCTGCAACAGGAAGTACAACATCTGCAACCGCTGTAACGGCGCTATGTGAAATCTCTAAAGAAACAACAAACGAATTAAGCATCTGAGAAAGTGCCTCGGCTGAAATATCTAACGGGTCAACACCGCCAAGTACAACTGCATCAAGTGAGCGATTGCTCAGACTATGCAGAATCTCTGAAGTTGAGCGTCCTGGTGCTGCTGGAAGCGTTCCAACTCCCCACGCGGCTGCAACATCTACACGAGCAGAGGAATCAGAAACAGGACGCGCTCCTGGAAGAAGTGTTCCAAGTGCGCCAGATGCAATAGCTCCTGGTTCACCCGCACGACGTGGGATCCACGCAAGTTTTGCGCCAGATGATTTGGAGAGTGCAACAGCTTGGCTCAGTAGCCCTGGTGTTTCAGCAGCGCGCTCACCGACAATAATAACACTCTTATTTGTTAAGCCTGGGATGCCGGAAACACTGGCAACTAACTTTGCTTTAAGTTTCTTAGATCCGCGGCTTGCAATCGGTGCGTCAGAGATTACAGCGAGTCCACGCTTTCTGACTTGGCGATAAATGCGCAAGAAAACAATCGGAGATTCTTCTTCTGGTTCAAAGCCGATAAGTGCAACAGTATCTGCAGCATCAATATCAAGATAGTTTGTGGAAAGCTTTGGAGCAACTGAGGTTAGGAAACTTCTCTCCTCTTCAGTATGAGGGCGAGCACGGAAATCAATATCGTTGGTGCCAAGTGCAACGCGGGCAAACTTGCTATAAGCATATGCATCTTCAACTGTTGCGCGCCCACCGACCAATATGCCAACCTTCTTATTTTTAAGTCCTGCTGCCGCTGCAGCTAAAGCTTCTGGCCACGATGCCTCGTGTAATTCACCGTCTGCTCCTCGGACCATAGGCGTCTTCACGCGCTCACGGCTTGTGAGATATTTAAATGCCCAACGACCCTTGTCGCAGTTCCACTCCTGATTAACCTCTGCATCATCGCCTGCAAGACGGCGAAGTGTCTTTCCGCGGCGCATATCAGTACGCATATCGCAACCTGATGCGCAGTGCTCGCAAGCAGAATTAACTGAAACTAAATCAAATGGACGTGCACGGAAACGATAAGAAGCACCAGTGAGCGCCCCTACCGGGCAGATCTGAACAGTATTGCCTGAGTAATAAGACTCAAAGGGATCCTTCTCGTAAATTCCTACTTGCTGTAAGGCCCCGCGTTCATTGAGAGTAATGAAAGGGTCTCCAGCAATTTCCTCTGAAAAACGTGTGCAACGAGCACAGAGAACACAACGCTCACGGTCTAGAAGAACTTGGGAGCTAATGTTGATTGGCTTTTCATACGTGCGCTTTTCGCCTTCAAAACGTGACTCTGCTCGGCCCGCAGTCATTGCTTGGTTTTGAAGTGGGCACTCACCACCCTTGTCACATACTGGGCAATCAAGAGGGTGATTAATAAGTAAGAACTCCATGATTCCTGCTTGCGCTTTTTCAGCAGTTTCAGAAGTGAGTTGAGTCTTCACAACCATTCCATTTTCAACAGGCATTGTGCAAGAGGCCTGTGGCTTTGGAAAAGCACGACCATTTACTTCAACATCAACCAAACACTGACGACATGCACCAGCTGGAGCTAGAAGTGGATGATCACAAAACCTAGGAATTTGAATGCCAAGCTTTTCTGCAGCGCGAATAATCAAAGTTCCCTTTGGTACCTGCACCTCAATGCCATCGATGATTGCGCTGACAGTCTCAACTGCAGTTACTGCTTGCTCAGGAGTCACTTCGCACCAACCGCATCAAAAAGTGTTGAGGCAACTGGATCAAACGGACAGCCGCCGTTTGTTTGGTGAGCAATATATTCAGAACGGAAATACTTAAGCGTTGAAATAATTGGAGCAACTGCGCCATCAGCTAATGCGCAAAATGAGCGACCAGCAATGTTGTCGCAGAGATCAAGAAGCTTGTCCAGATCTGCTTCAGTGCCTTTGCCTGCTTCTAAGTCTTCGAGCATCTGAACGAGCCACCACGTTCCCTCGCGGCAAGGTGTGCACTTTCCGCATGACTCATGCTTATAGAACTCACTCCAGCGAAGAGCAGCTCTAACAACACAAGTTGTTTCATCAAATATTTGAAGTGCTTTCGTTCCAAGCATCGAACCAGCTGCAGATACACCTTCATAATCGAGCGGAGTATCTAAATGCTCTGCTGTAAAGATTGGCGTGGATGATCCACCAGGAGTCCAGAACTTCAATTGATGCCCCCCACGAATGCCACCAGCAAGTTCAAGAATTTCACGCAAAGTAATTCCAAGAGGCGCCTCAAATTGACCAGGGTTTTTCACATGGCCAGAAAGTGAGTACAAGGTGAAGCCCTTGCTCTTTTCTGTTCCCATGCTCTGGAACCACTCAACACCGTTATTAATAATTGCTGGAACTGAGGCAATGGATTCAACGTTATTAACAACAGTAGGCATCGCATACAGACCAGCGATAGCAGGAAACGGTGGACGAAGACGTGGTTGCCCGCGGAATCCCTCAAGTGAATCAAGTAGCGCTGTCTCTTCACCGCAGATGTAAGCACCTGCTCCAGCATGAAGTGTGAGCTCTAAGTCATATCCCTTCCCAAGAATATTCTTACCTAAATATCCTGCCTTATAGGCATCTGCAATAGCTTGTTGCAAGCGGCGAACGACGTGCACAACTTCCCCGCGCACATAGATAAATGCATGATTTGCGCGGATTGCGTATGAACCAATAATGATTCCCTCAATGAGTACATGTGGATTAGCAAGAAGAAGTGGCATGTCTTTGCATGTTCCAGGTTCTGACTCATCCGCATTAACAACTAAATAATGCGCCTTGTTATCTCCTTGTGGAATAAATGACCACTTATTTCCTGTTGGGAAACCTGCGCCGCCGCGGCCGCGCAGCCCTGAATCTTTAATTGTTGTAATCACATCATCTGCGCTCATACCGAGGGCTTTTGCAATTGCGTTATAGCCACCATTGCGCTTGTAGCCATCGATTGTGAATGAATCCGCTTGATCCCATGCGGCAGATAGGACTGGAGTGAGCTTGCTCATTTTTTACCCCCTGCCGATTTAGAAACCTTAAGACCGCGTAGTGTCGCTTCTCCTGCTTGAACACCTTCACCAGATAAACCATCAGAAATTCCCGCAAGAACAGCTGAGTTCTCTTTCCATGTGCGAAGTTTCTTTGGACCACGTGTTGGCGCTGGAGGATTTCCTGCGCGCGCACCATCTACTAATTCACGAAGTGATTCTGGTGTTTGATTGTCATAAAACTCCCAATTCACCATAACAACTGGTGCGTAATCACATGCGGCGTTGCACTCAATACGCTCCAGTGAAACTTTGCCATCTGGTGTTGTCTCATGGTTGCCAATACCTAGGCGATCACAGGCAGTTTTATAAAGTTCATCGCCGCCCATAACAGCGCAGAGTGTGTTCACACAAACTCCAACGTGATACTCACCGACGGGCGCACTCTTGTATTGGGTATAAAAAGATGAAACAGCAGTGACTTCGGCAGTTGAAAGATCAAGCTTTTCGGCAATCATTTCGATTCCGCGCTCAGTAACATACCCATCAATAGATTGAACAAAATGAAGCAGCGGCATGATTGCAGAACGTGATTTTGGATAGCGCGCAATAATCTGATCCATTGTTCCTAGCTCTTCATTGGTAAACATCAGCGGTCCACACCACCCATCACAGGATCGATGGAAGCAACAGCGGCAACAACGTCAGCGATCATGCTGCCTTCACACATGGCAGAGAGTGATTGCAAGTTATTAAATGATGGCTCACGAAAGTGCATGCGATACGGACGTGTTCCGCCATCTGAAACCATGTGGACGCCCGTCTCACCGCGAGGGGATTCAACAGATGTATACACCTGTCCAGCTGGAACTCTGAATCCTTCAGTCACAATCTTGAAATGATGAATCAAAGATTCCATAGATTCACCCATAATCTTTGCAATGTGCTCTTTTGAATTACCCATTCCATCTTGATCAATATTGAGATCTGCTGGCCAACCGATCTTGGCATCATCAATCATGACCGGAGCGCCCTCTAGCTTTTCAAGCTTGTCACAACATTGTTCAACAATGCGCAGTGATTGCTCAAGCTCACCCATACGAATAAGGAATCTTCCATAAACATCGCAGGTATCAGTAGTAATCACATCAAAATCATAATTTTCATATCCACAATATGGCTGGTTTTTACGTAGATCCCATGGCATTCCTGTTGACCTAAGAACAGGGCCTGTGACACCAAGAGTGATGCATCCTGCAAGATCCAAATACCCAACGCCCTGTGTGCGCTTCATCCAGATAGAGTTTCCGATCAGAAGCTTCTCATTGTCTTTAAAGTTATGACGAAGTTCTTTAATAGTCTGGCGAATCTTAGTTAAGCCACCCTCTGGAAGATCTTGAGCAACTCCTCCTGGGCGCACATAGGCCATATTCATACGAAGTCCTGAGATCATTTCAAAGATATCGAGAACCTTCTCGCGCTCACGGAAAGCAAAGATCATCGGTGAAAGTGCGCCTAGTTCGAGCGCTCCTGTGCCGAGAGCAACCATGTGGGATGAGATTCGATTGAACTCCATCATCATCACGCGGATAACTGTTGCGCGTTCTGGCATGACATCTGTAATGCCAAGAAGCTTTTCAACGCCTAAGCAATATGCGGTTTCGTTAAAGATTGGCGCCAAGTAATCCATGCGGGTAACAAATGTTGTGCCCTGAGTCCATGAGCGGTACTCAGTATTTTTTTCAATTCCTGTGTGAAGATAACCAATTCCACAACGGGCCTCAGTAATTGTTTCGCCCTCTAATTCAAGAACTAGGCGCAGCACACCGTGTGTTGAAGGGTGCTGTGGTCCCATGTTAACGACAACGCGTTCTTCCTTTGTTGAACCAATTTCAGCAACAAGGGAATCCCAATCATTTCCTGTAACAGAGTAGATTCGACCTTCAGTCGTATCAGCAAAGGATGCGTATGGATCGTGCGTTGTACTCATCGATATGACCTGCGCTCTGATGGTGGTGGAACAGTTGCGCCTTTATATTCAACTGGAATGCCGCCCAATGGGTAATCCTTACGTTGCGGATGTCCATCCCAATCATCTGGCATCAAAATTCTTGTAAGCCCAGGATGTCCATCAAAAATAATTCCAAACATGTCAAAAGTTTCGCGCTCGTGCCAATTATTTCCAGCCCAGAGTTCAATAAGAGAAGGAAGGTGGGGATTGGAATCAGGAACGCTTACTTCGATACGAATGCGGCGGTTATGCGTCATAGATAGAAGTGGGTAGACACAATGCAATTCACGGTTCTTATCTTCTGGGTAGTGAACGCCATTTACTCCTAGGCATACTTCAAAGGCGAGAGAAGGTGTATCTCGAAGTGCTTTTGCTACATCAAATAGCTTTGCGCTCTTCACGTGAAGTGTGAGCTCCCCGCGGTCAATCACTACCTTTTCAATTGCTTCACTGAAATCTGGATAAGCGCGTTCTAATTCATCTGCAATCTCATCAAAGTAACCGCCATAAGGGCGCTCTGTTGAACCTGGGAGAGTTGATGTGCGAACGAGGCCTCCGTAACCAGAGGTATCACCTGTTCCATGCACTCCAAATGAGCCGTGATCTTTACTCATCGCTTCATTAATCCTTGAATTTGAAATGTAGGAGTAGATGCCATCGCGGCTGCCTCCACTGCGCGAATGACTTCCTCGCGGTTAGCACCTAGCTTCTCGTTGCTGATCTGCTCATGTAATTTCAAAATTGCATCCATCAACATCTCTGGACGAGGAGGGCAACCAGGAAGATAAATATCTACAGGCACAACATGGTCAACGCCTTGCACGATCGCGTAGTTATTAAACATTCCACCAGATGATGCACATGCACCCATGGAGATAACCCACTTTGGCGCAGCCATTTGGTCATAAACCTGACGAAGAACTGGCGCCATCTTGTTTGAAACACGCCCCGCAACGATCATGAGGTCTGCTTGACGTGGTGAGGGACGGAAAACCTCCATACCAAAACGCGCTAAGTCATAACGACCTGCACCTACTGCCATCATTTCAATTGCGCAGCAAGCAAGTCCAAATGTTGCAGGCCAGAGAGATCCTTTGCGCATATAGCCCGCAAGGTTTTCAACTGTGGTCAGAACAATTCCGCTAGGTAGTTGCTCTTCTAATCCCATTCCAAACCACCTCTGCGCCAGACATAGGCGTATGCAACAAATACTGTGAGAATAAAAATCAACATCTCAATAAGTCCAAAGAGGCCCATCTGATTAAAAGAAACAGCCCATGGATATAAGAAAACTATTTCAATATCAAAAACTATGAAGAGCATTGCGGTAAGAAAATATTTAACAGGAAAACGTCCACCTTCAGCAGCTTGTGGTGATGGTTCGATTCCACATTCATATGCATCTGCTTTTGATTTGTTATAACGCTTAGGGCCTGTAAGTGCTCCTGCGAGAACTGAGAATCCTGCGAAGCCAAAACCGATGGCCCCGATAACTAGAATCGGTACATATGGATTCACAGTGCCGACTATAGAGCGACCCTGAGCCCCTGAATAGGAACTGTGGCGCTGATCACTTGAATAATGAGTGAAATTCCTACTTTTGAAGAAGGCCCAAAACGCTCTTTCCCAATGTGAAGGGGTCAATGGGGTGGGCGACTACTGCATCTGCCCCTGACCACTTGGCAAGCCACTTATCTGGAGACCTTTGGATGATCACCATGATGGGTGGGCAATCTGCCATCTCATCTCGAAGTTGGTGGGCAATTCCCATGCCACCTTCTGGAACGGCTTCGCTATCTAATATGAATAGGTCAACTTTCTTTTTATCATCCACATATTGACGAAGAGCTGGGGCTGTAGCGAATTCAACAATTTTATGCGCTGAAACTTCCCCTGAAAGTTTTGTGCCAAGGGCAGAAATAACAGCGTGACGAACGCTCTTATCATCTGAATAAACAATGATTGTTGGGCTCGAAACATAACTTGCCGCTTGACGAATTGCCTCTGGATCCCCGTATACGGGTTCCGCGCCGGTCAGTACTTCTGCTTCGCTCATATTGGAAGTTTACACAACCTCAAAGGATCTACAAGAGCGCTAGTTCTTGCGCCTTTGTCACTGCAGTTTGCCTGGAGTCCACCTTAAGTTTGCGGTAGACGCTTTTGAGGTGGCTCTTAATGGTGTTATTGGAGATATGTAAATTTGCGGCAATTTGGGTAATAGGCAGACCTGTAGAAAGGCGGCGCAAAATATCAAGCTCACGCTTTGTGAGTGAGTGATTCGCAAGCTTGCCCAAAGACAATGCGCTCTGTGAATGGGCACGTATTTTCTTTGCCAATTGCTCAAGAAAAATAGTGGGTTCCCCGGAGGCTAAGTCAACAATCAGGGATTTCACAGTAGGAGTTTGTAGGAGAAATATCTGGAAGTAACCATTATCTATTCCTAAGTTAATTGCTGTCCTTAAATGCTCCTTCGCCAGAGAAGGTTGATCCTTATAAATTTCTGTGCTTATAAGTGCTTTATTGATTTTGTTTCGTATGGTGTTCTCTCTATATGTACTCAAAATGGCCTTTGCCCTCGTGGGGCTTTGCATTGCTTCATAAGCACTTAGAAAAGCAATCGTTGTATCAGTTTGAGGCATTCTGAACAAAAGCTCTTTGATTCTCTCAGTATCAGCTAGAGCCACCCGGATGAGAAGTTCATGCTCATCAATAATTCGAGAAATCTCTGAAGAGTATTTTTGCACAGGAACTAATTCACGCGCTTGAGTAATTTCATTGAGTGCGAGAGAGCCACGGCCTGTGTGTGAAAGTATGAGCGCTTTTTTAGCCATGAGGGCGATAAGCCATGGCGTGATCGCGAACTTAGAGGCAAGTTTAATATATTCATCACACATTGCCAGAGCCTCTTCCAGCTCACCCTTTTCACGATGCACTTCTGCCAGACAATAGGCGGCAGGGAAGGGCACAAAAATCCCGCTGGGCTTTTGCTTTAAAGAGCTGATTATTGCAAGTCTTGCATTCTCACGGGCAACGTCTAGTTCACCAGTGCCCAATGAATAAAGTGCTTTAATAGAAGGAAGGTAAATACTATTAGAAGGGTCCGTTGCATTAATTTTTACCTGAGTTGCCATCTCTAATGCAGTCTTGAGATTAACCTCATCTTCCAAAAGAAAAGCTGCACTTGCAACCATTTGAAGGATAACAAGTTGTCTTGCAAACTCTAAGTCACCTAGCGAACGGTCTCCCTCGGGGACGCCAAGACCACTTCTAATAGTTGAAGAGAGACGACCTTTAAGGAAATCAATTGCGTTTTCAGTTTTTTGAATATCCGCAGGCGCACCAATGCGCATTGGATCTGCTGATGTCATTGACCCAAATTGATTCATGTACCGCAGTAGTTTGCTCTCTGCTTCATCTAAATTACCACTGGTTGCCTCCAAATAAGCAAAAAAGATTAACTTACGCTCTTCATCAAATTTAAGGCTAGAGGCAACCATTTCTACAAATCTATTTACTTCTAATTTCTTGCCAGAAAATAAAAGCCTACGAATATTTGTAATTATGAAATTCTCTGCATTTTCAACTTCTCCAGCAAGTAAGAAGAGCTCAAATGCCCGATATGGGTCAGATTCTTTGACGATTTCAAGCGCACGCAGTGCACGCTCCTTTACGCCATCGTAATCCCGAAGTAAGACCTTTCGAATGTGTTGTAGAAGAAGTGAGTTAATCGTGAAAACTTCTTCGCCGTAATTTCTCACAGAAATAAAGGCGCCATCTATGGCCATATTTCGAAGACGTATAGCTGCATCAGTACCCAGATTGAGTTTAACTAACTCACTCTCGGTTACATCATCTAGTAGTGCAATTGAAAATAGTAAATCTCGATCGGCTGCTGAAAAAGAATCAAGTGTTGCTTCGATGATTTTTTCTTCTGACTGTGGCAGATCCCTGAGATATTCCGCATTATTGCCCTTTTCTAAAAATAATTTTAAGAGCATTTGAGTTCCAGCCGGCCAGCCGTCAGTTGAAGTTAGCGCAAGCTTGACTTCAGCACCTTTGCTCTCTAGGCCACGTGATTTCAAAAGTGCGCTAATCTCATGGTCGGTGAATCGTAAGTCCTTCGCTGTAAAATATGTCACCATGCCTAAATTTGCAGCATAAGTGAAGCTTGATTTAGGTGTGGTTCTTCGTATTGTCAAAGTTTTAACGTTTGTTGGTGCATTTGATAGCCATGCTTGATTGAGATTTTCTACTTCGGCTCCTGTTAAATCACCCATATTGTCAAAGACAATTCGCACTTCAGGTCCTAGTTCCATCAACTCATTTGAGAAAGATTGAGTAACTTTTGAAGTATCCAAATTAGTTTCAGGTAAATCTTCTGCCCATGAACAAAAATCTGGCTTTATTTTCCGAAGTCCCTCAATGATGTGAAACAAAACATCGCGCGCAGAGTCTCCAGCTTCAATTGTGTACCAAGCCGTAATCTCAGGTTTTTGGTTTGCCCACTGCGTTGCAATTTCTGTCTTTCCAAAACCGCTTGGCGCGACGAATAAGAATGCATGGGGCGCAGGCTTATCAAGCTTTGCAAGCATCTCTTCTCTGACGATGAAGTAAGGATTAGATTGCGGGATCGCGATTCTGCTGAGGGA
>Ga0208618_1000089_pt1 | contig 41589 bp, 41 predicted proteins | sample CryBogCBE18Jul08_FD_184585 | JGI IMG/M metagenome (GOLD analysis project Ga0208618, IMG submission 184585) | Freshwater microbial communities from Crystal Bog, Wisconsin, USA - CBE18Jul08 (SPAdes) | ecosystem: Environmental > Aquatic > Freshwater > Lake | place: Crystal Bog, Wisconsin, USA...
CCTGGAAACGATATCCTTTCTTATACTGATTGGAAGCTTGGCTTGGCTAAAGCTTTCGCTAACGGAGTGACTGTTGGTGGTTATTACACTGATACCAATGGTAAATCAGCTGGCTATGGTGGTTACGATGGTGGCAATATTGCAGCAGCTACAGGTACAGTGTTCATATCAAAAACGTTCTAATCTAAGTCGTTTAAAGGTGGTGGGTAGTTAATTTCCCACCACATTATTATCCATAACAGTGGGAGACGTAACATGAAATTAGTATCCGCAATTATCAAGCCATTTAAGCTTGATGAAGTACGCGAAGCGCTTTCAGCGATTGGTGTGCAAGGCATTACTGTGACTGAAGTAAAAGGGTTTGGTCGTCAAAAAGGCCATACTGAGCTTTACCGCGGTGCTGAATACGTTGTTGATTTTCTGCCAAAAGTAAAATTGGAAGTTGCTATTGATGACGGGATGCTTGATCAAGTGATTGAAGTGATCGAGAAGTCTGCAACAACTGGAAAAATTGGCGACGGCAAAGTTTTTGTCTTTGATCTTGAGCAGGTTTACCGTATTCGTACCGGTGAAACTGGTCCAGCGGCGCTTTAATTAGGGGATTAACATGAAAAAATTACTATCTACTATCGCACTAGTAAGTGCATTAGGTTTAGGTGTTTTTGGCCTAGCTAATGTGAGCTATGCAGATGATACAAAAGCGGTTGCAACAGCAACTGAAGCAGCACCTGCTGCTGATGCGGCTGCGGCTACTCCAGCACCTGCTACTGACGCAGCAGCGCCGGCAGCAACTGCACCAGTGCCTGATAAAGGCGACACGGCTTGGATGATTGTTGCAACAGTCCTTGTACTGATGATGTGTGTTCCTGGCTTGGGCTTATTCTACGGCGGCATGGCGCGTCAAAAGAATATGCTTTCAGTGCTCATGCAAACATTCATGATTACTTGTGTATTGGGCGTACTCTGGGCAATTTACGGCTACAGCGTTGCGTTCACTGAAGGTACTACGCCATTCTTTGGCGGTTTTAGTCGTTTATTCTTGAGCGGTATTACACCAGACTCAACAGTTGCGACCTTCAGCAAAGGTGTTGTGATTCCTGAATACATCTACATGTGCTTCCAATTAACTTTCGCAGTGATTACACCGGCATTGATCGTTGGCGCATTTGCTGAACGTATGAAATTCTCAGCAATCTTGTTCTTCATGGTGCTTTGGTTCACGTTCTCATACTTGCCAATCGCGCATATGGTTTGGTTCTGGTCTGGTCCTGATGCATTCACTTCAGCTGAAGCTGGTGCGAAAGCAAATGAATTGGCGGGCTTTATTTTCAATAAAGGCGCGCTAGACTTTGCGGGCGGTACAGTTGTTCATATCAATGCCGGTATTGCTGGCTTGGTGGGTGCATTAGTATTAGGTAAACGTATTGGCTTTGGTAAAGAACCGATGCCTCCACACAGCGTTACAATGACCATGATCGGTGCGTCATTATTGTGGGTGGGTTGGTTCGGTTTCAACGTTGGTTCAAACTTAGAAGCAAGTGGTTTCGCAACTTTAGTATTTGCTAATACGTTGCTTGCAACTTGTGCTGCAGCTGCTTCATGGATGTTTGTTGAGTGGTTCTCAAAAGGCAAACCATCAATGTTGGGTGCTGCATCAGGTGCAATCGCTGGCTTGGTAGCAATTACACCAGCTTGTGGTTTCTCTGGCCCGATGGGTGCGATTGTTCTAGGCTTAATCGTTTCACCACTATGTTTTACCTTTGTAACTAAAGTTAAATCAGCATTTGGTTATGACGATTCACTAGACGTATTCGGTGTGCATTGCGTAGGCGGTATTTTCGGTGCGCTTGCTACTGGTATCGTAGTGAACCCAGCTTTAGGTGGTACAGGTGTGTATGACTATGTAGCTAACGCAGTTGGCACTTATGACATGGCTGCTCAAATGACTAGCCAAGCATGGGGTGTTGGCGTGACTTTGGTTTGGTCTGCTGTTGTAGCATTTATTGCTTACAAGGTTGTGGATCTAATCATCGGTCTACGTGTCAGTGAAGAAGTAGAACGTGAAGGCTTAGACACTGCTGAACATGGTGAGCGTGCTTACCATATGTAATTCAGTGAGGTTCTAGCTGAAATAAAAAAGCGGACAGAGATGTCCGCTTTTTTATTCACTATTGCATTGATCAACATAGGGTGTGGGCTGAGCTAATCGTCCATTTTTGCGGTTTTTATTACAAGATTCGTAGGATATCAATGAAACCAATATTAGTAATTAGGCATGCAGAAACAGAAGGGGCTGGATTTTTAGGTGTTTTTTTAGATCAGCATCATATTCCTTGGACGATGATTTGCATTGATAAAGGTGATGATATACCTAAAGATATTTCAGGTTACGGTGGCTTAGTAATGATGGGTGGCCCCATGAGCGTGAATGATGAGCTGCCTTGGATTGCTAAAGAGATTGCGCTAATAAAGCAAGCAATGGGTCAAAATTTGCCTGTGTTAGGGCATTGTTTAGGTGGGCAGTTGATTAGCAAGGCTTTGGGTGCAAGGGTTAAAAAGAATCCCGTAAAAGAAATCGGCTGGGCAGAGGTGCGAGTCACTGATGAATGGGCACTAAGCTTGTTTGGGGCGCCCAGGTTTGAGAGTTTCCATTGGCATGGCGAAACGTTTGATTTGCCTGTAGGCGCTAAACATATACTCTCTAGTCAGCATTGTCAGAACCAAGCTTATTTAATAGGCCATGCCATTGCATTTCAATGTCATATAGAGATGACGGAAGAAATGGTAAATACTTGGTGTGAAAATGGTAGCGAAGAGCTTAAGTCTTCTCAGTCAAGCCCTGCAGTTCAACAAGCAGAGTTAATAAAGAAAAACCTTGCAGAGCGAGTTGCTAATTTGAATGGCGTTGCAAGAAACGTTTATACCTATTGGATTGGATTGCTACATTCCTGTTGATAAACGGTTAACTGCACTTAAACTGCGTTAAAATTAAAAACTTCAGTTACTCATTAAGAAGTTTTTACACATGATTCCACATCTCACCACAGCGCTTAAAGGCCCATTGCTTGCGCTAGAGAAAAACATACTCGAAAACATGCCTAAGATTGAGCATTGGTTTCGTGTGCAGTGGTTAGAGCATGGCTCCCCTTTTTATGCATCTGTCGATTTGCGTAATGCTGGGTTTAAATTAGCGCCTGTGGATACCAATTTATTCCCAGGCGGATTTAATAATCTTAATCCTGCATTTTTGTCTTTGTGTGTTCAAGCGGCAACAGTCGCCGTAGAAAAGATTTGTCCTGAGGCACATCGCTTATTGCTAATTCCAGAAAACCATACTCGCAATACATTCTATTTGCGTAACGTTGCTGCGCTTGCACATATTTTGAGGCAAGCTGGCTTGGATGTGCGTATTGGTAGTATTAACCCTGAAATTACAGAGCCGACTCAAATTGAAATTGAGCCAGGCCAGACTATTTTGCTTGAGCCAGTAAAGCGCGTTAAAAATCGCCTGACTTTAGATGGCTTCGATAGCTGCGCCGTGCTACTCAATAATGATTTGTCAGGGGGTATTCCCGATATTTTAAAGGGCGTTGAACAAAATCTTATTCCACCTTTGCACGCCGGTTGGGCCACACGTCGTAAGTCAGAACACTTTTCTGCTTACAATAAAGTAGCTAAAGAATTTGCTGAGTTTTTAGGGATTGATGAATGGTTGATTAATCCTTACTTCGATACTGCCACTGGTGTTGATTTTCAGGCACGCGTAGGCGAGGATGAAATGTCGGCAAAGGTGGAGGTCTTGCTAGCTAAAATCAAACAAAAATACCAAGAATACGGTGTAGAGCAAGAGCCATTCTTAATTGTTAAAGCTGATGCTGGCACTTACGGCATGGGCATCATGACCGTCAAAAGCCCAGATGACGTGCGCGACCTTAACCGCAAACAGCGCAATAAAATGGCAGTGGTGAAAGAGGGAATGGAAGTTAATGAGGTCATTATTCAAGAGGGTGTTTATACCTTTGAGACCATTAATGATGCTGTTGCTGAACCAGTGGTTTATATGATGGATCACTTTGTGGTGGGTGGTTTTTACCGCGTGCATACTGGACGAGCAGTAGATGAAAATCTCAATGCGCCGGGTATGCATTTCGTGCCCTTAGCCTTTGATAATCCTTGCTCAACCCCAGACTGTGCTGATGCACCAGACTCAGCCAAAAACAGATTTTATGCGTATAGCGTTGTTGCTCGATTAGCTTTGCTCGCCGCCTCGATTGAGTTGGAAGAAAATGATCCGGAGCGTTTGTAATGCGTATTGCACTTATTCTTGATTCCTTACATACCTTAAAGCCGCATAAGGACAGCAGTCTTGCCATGATGCGGGAAGCGGCTAGCCGTGGGCATGAATTGTTTGTGGCACTGCAAGATGATTTGTTTTTACGCCAAGAGCAAGCGCGTTTGCGTGCGCAGTCTTTTGAGTTTGTTGATGATGAGAATTGGTTTGTGGTGGGGGATTATATTGAACATGCCCCACAAGATTTTGATGTGGTGTTGATGCGCAAAGACCCACCCTTTGATAATGAATTCTTATATACGACTTATCTGTTGGAGTTGGCTGTTAAACAAGGCGCCCGCGTGCTCAATAACCCAAGCGCCATTCGCGATTGGAATGAAAAGCTTTCGGTCGCCAATTTCCCGCAGTTTTCGCCTGAGTTTTTAGTGGCGCGCGATAATGCACTAATCCGTGAATTTTTACGGGCACATGGCGATATTGTCGTGAAGCCATTGGATGGCATGGGCGGTAGTAGTATTTTTAGGTTGACACAATTAGACCCCAATATCAGTGTGATTCTTGAAACGATTACCGATTATGGCAAACGCACGGTGATGGCGCAGCGCTATTTGCCAGAAATCACCCAAGGTGACAAACGCATTATTGTGATTAATGGAGAACCTCTTCCGTATGCTTTGGCACGTATACCGATGGCGGGTGAAACCCGGGGCAATTTGGCGGCAGGCGGTACAGGGGTTGCTCAGCCGCTGACGGAGCGTGATGTTGAAATTGCGAGTATGGTTGGCAAAGTACTTAAACAAAAAGGCTTGTTCTTGGTCGGCTTGGACGTGATTGGCAATCATCTTACAGAAATCAATGTGACTAGCCCAACTGGCATGGTGGAAATCGCGGCACAAACACCATGTAATCCGGCATCTGTTTTTATGGATGCCTTAGAAACCTTATAGCACAATGAGATTTCTTGTCTTACTTTTTGTATTGATATTAAGTGCATGTGGCAAAGAGCCTTTGGTTCAAACCAAGTCTTATGTGTTCGGCACGCTTGTGGATATTAGTATTTATGGCGAGACGGAAGATAAAGCGCATGAGGTCACTAGCCATATTCTTCAAGACTTTCAGCGACTTCATCATCAATATCATGCTTGGCAGTCTGATAGCGAATTAAGCAAACTTAATCAGACTTTCGCAAATGGAAAAAGGCCTGTTGAGATTAGCCCAGAACTCGCCCAAATGCTCATGCAAGCGCAAGTACTTTCCAAGAAATCTCAAGGCTTATTTAATCCTGCTATTGGTAGTTTAATTGGCGCTTGGGGCTTTCAGCGCGATGAATTTACGCCGATTGAAATTAATGATTTGGCGATTCAAAAGTTGGTGCAATCAAATCCGCAGATGTCGGATATCGTGATCAAAGGCAACACTGCTTTCAGCAAAAACCCGGCCGTTAAGCTCGATTTAGGGGGCTATGCAAAGGGCTATGCTTTAGATCTTGCATTGGTTGAACTGCAAAAAAAAGGCGTCAAAAATGCACTGGTGAATATTGGGGGCAACATCATCGCGCTTGGCCAGCATGGGGATAAGCCTTGGCGGGTTGGCATTCAGCATCCGCGTCAGCCTAAACCAATGGCAACGCTCGATTTGCCAAGTGGTTGGGCGATTGGCACGTCAGGGGATTATCAGCGTTACTTTGAGAAAGATGGAAAGCGTTATTGCCATATTATTGATCCACGCAGTGGATATCCAGCACAAAGTACGCAAGCCGTGACAGTCTTGATCCCACCAAGTCCTCAAGCTGGGGTGCTCTCGGATGTGGCTTCTAAACCTATATTTTTGAGCACGCCAGATCAGCGTGCAAATGCCGCAAAAGCGATGGGTGTCGAGCATTATTTGGTGGTTGATGCAGAGGGTCAAGTGATGCTCAGTGCGTCTATGAATCAGCGCATACATTGGCTAGCTAAGCCAGCAACGATAGTGATGCAGTAATGGCGAGTGCATTCAGATGGAGCAAGCCTTTATTAGGTGACGTCTTAGTCATTTTAGTCGGGCTGATTTTCGTGACTTGTTTGTTTAAAGCCTTATGGCACAACGAGCATGCAGCGAAATTACAAATCCGACTTGGCGATAAAATTTATGCAATTTATAGTCTAGATCAAAATCGCAATATTGATATTCAAGGCCCAATCGGTATAACACGTATTGTGATTGCCAATGGTAAAGCGCGTTTTGCGAGTTCGCCGTGTCCTAATCAATATTGTGTGCATCAAGGCTGGCTCAGCCATAAAGGCCAAGCAGCAATTTGCCTGCCCAATCAAGTGAGCTTGGAACTATTGGGTGGCGAAAAACCATTTGATAGTCTGAATTATTAATGACAGAGTCTTCAAAAAATAAATCTATCGAAATTCAGACAACTTCGGAGGATCATCGTATCGCCAAGCTTGCTGCATTTGCGATTGGATTGCACTTGATTGAGGCCGTGTTGCCATCCCCGCTGCCTGGCGTTAAGCCTGGCCTTGCAAACATTGTTACCCTGTTTGTGCTTTACCGTTTTGATTTTGCTACGGCGGCTTGGGTGAGTTTACTCCGCGTATTTGCTAGCAGTTTGTTGTTAGGGAATTTTTTATCGCCGACATTTGCACTGAGTTTGTCAGGCGCTCTATTAAGTTTGGCCGTGCTCTTTTTTGCACAATATCTTCCGCGTCGTTATTTTAGTGCGGTGACTTTAAGCGTTTTAGCCGCATTCGCGCACATGGCTGGGCAACTGTTAGTGGTACGTCTTTGGCTCATTCCACAATCGGGTGTTGCTTATTTAATCCCAATTTTTATGGCTGCCGCTCTGGTATTTGGTGTGGCAAATGGTTTATTGACCAACTATTTGTTGCGCATCAATCCGGCTAAGTTGGATGAAGATAAAGGCTAAATAAGGCTTTATGTTAAAATGCATACAATATTTCTTAGTGGTATGTTTGACTATTAAAGGAGATTAGCGGTGAGCAAATTTACACGTGCTTTATTATGGAGTTTAGCGCTCACTTCAGCATTGTCTGCTTGTGGCATTAAAGGCCCCTTATATATACCTGAGAAAAAATATCCGCAAAATGTGAGTGCGCCAAACACTGAAACGTACGCTCAATTGCACCAAATAACAGTTAATTCTTGAGTCTTTTCATGCAACCATTTCAAATGAAAAACGGCGAACTTCACGCTGAAAACTTCCCTTTAAGTAAAATTGCCGCTGAGTTTGGTACGCCCACTTACGTCTACTCAAAAGAAGCACTCACTTCCGCCTTTAAGCGCTTCAATGCTGGATTTGAAGGCGCAGATCATTTGGTTTGTTTTGCTGTAAAGTCTAATCCTAGCTTGGCGATTTTGAGCCTGTTTGCGAAATTAGGCGCGGGTTTTGACATTGTTTCTGGTGGCGAATTAGCCCGTGTCATTGCCGCAGGTGGCGACGCGTCTAAAGTAGTTTTTTCGGGTGTAGGTAAAACTGAAGCTGAAATGCGTAGCGCATTAGAAGCTGGTATTTTTTGCTTTAACGTTGAGTCTGCAAGTGAGTTAGATCGTTTAAATGCGGTGGCTGGTAGCATGAACAAAATTGCGCCAGTTTCATTGCGTGTAAATCCTAATGTGGATGCAAAAACGCACCCGTATATTTCGACTGGCCTAAAAAATAACAAGTTTGGTGTCGCTTATGAAGATGCTCTAAATCTTTATCAAACAGCTGCAAAAATGCCGAATATTGATATTCATGGTGTGGATTGTCATATTGGTTCTCAGCTCACTGAACTCTCACCTTTCCTAGATGCTCTTGATCGCGTGTTGGCACTGGTGGACCAACTTGAAGCGGCTGGTATTCCTATCCGTCATATTGATGCAGGTGGCGGTATTGGTATTTGTTACGTGGATGAAACGCCGCCAGATTTTGCTGAGTACGCAAAAGCCATGCGCCAAAAAATGGCTGGCCGTCGTGTAAAACTAGTGTTTGAACCAGGTCGCGCCTTGGTGGGTAATGCCGGTGCATTGCTGACAAAAGTGGAGTATCTCAAACATACGGAAGCTAAAAATTTCGCCATTGTGGATGCTGCAATGAATGATCTAATGCGTCCAGCTTTGTACGACGCGTATCACGATATTGTTGCAGTAAAACAAGCTAATTCAGATGCGCAAGTTTATGAAATTGTTGGTCCAGTTTGTGAAAGTGGCGACTTTTTAGGCCATGACCGTAATCTTGCTTTGGCGCAAGATGATTTGTTGGCAGTATTGTCAGCAGGTGCTTATGGTATGAGCATGAGCTCTAATTACAACACACGCCCACGTGCAACTGAAGTGATGGTTGACGGCGATAAAGTGTATGAAATTCGTCAACGCGAACAGATTGCGGACTTGTTTGCGTTAGAGCGGGTAATTGATTAATTAAAGATAAATCTTACGTGCTTGGAGTTGGGTGGTCTCCCAGCCTAAGTGCGCGTAGTAACCAAGGGCAGACGTATTTTCAGTATCTACTAATAGTTGTGCCCTTGTCGCCCCTTTGTTTTTAGCCCAAACCAAGGCCTCATCTAAAAGCGCTTTTCCAACACCTTCACCCCTGTAGGCTTCTTCAATCACCATATCTTCAACCCATGCAGATGGACTGCCTTGTGCGGTGGAGATGACAAGTTGTGCGCTTACCATGCCAATGACTTGGCCTGCTTTGTTTTTAGCCACTTTGATGACACCGTTCTCAGTGGCATTGATGAGTAGCGTTAATCCTTTTGTTTGTTTTACCACGTCTGCTTGAAAGTCTGCTTCTATTCCAAATAAAACGCCCAGCAAATCGATGAGCGCGGGGATGTCTTGATTGCTGGCATTTTCAATGACGTAATTTTTGTTCATTCTTATTCGTTATCCAAATCTATTGCTTGAGTATCGTAATGAATAGTCGCTAAAAAGCGGATAGGTGTTTCGATATGCTTCTCTGGCCTATGTGGGACTTCTCCACGAAAGGTTAGGGAATCTCCCGGTTCTAATGTGAACACTTCTTCGCCAACCCGATAGTCCATTTTGCCTTCGAGCATGTGAATAAATTCGGTGCCGGCATGTTCAAAGCTTTGAAATTCCTCACCAGGATCTTCTAACGTAATTAAAAACGGCTCGAATAATTTTTGCGGACCTTGATCGTATGCAAGTAATTGGTAGGTGTGGCCACTCCGAGTGCCGCGCCTGACCACTTCCATGCCTTCACCTTTTTTAACGAACTGGGCAGAGCCTCTTGGCACGTTATAGCCTTGAAATAGCCTAGATAAAGTAACCCCAAGCGCATTTGCGAGTTGCTCTAGATTTTCTAGGCTTGTTGATGAGAGGCCATTTTCAATTTTGCTCAGCATGCCGCGGCTGATGCCTACTTTTTGAGAAACTTCAGCCAGTGTTAAGCCGTTTTGCGTTCGTAATTGATGGATCGTTTGTCCAAGAAATCTATCCAGTGCTTTATTGGTCGTGGCTTGCGGATGAATCGTTGCCACATTGTTATTTTCTGATCCCATGTTGAACCTGTTTTCATTATTTTGTTGATAGTAATTCTACTCGATAAATTTTGTTCACTCCACAAAAGTTTCTTTCAGGTTAAAAAAGTTTAATAAATTCTTGACGGGGTGAGATTCATTTGATGTAATGGAGTCGTAAGTTTCACACAGGTAAATAAAGTTAATCTTTGTTAAGTTTGTTTTGATGTGTGAATCAACCTAATGTTAGGGAAATCCATGGCTTATCAATTACTTAAATATGCCCTCGGAGGCGAATACAAGGAGCCTCGTTTTTTTAGGGATTGTCAGACGCCTAAAAAATCTTATGACGCAGTCATCATCGGCGGTGGCGGTCATGGTTTGGCTGCAGCTTATTATTTAGCTAAAGACCATGGCATTACTAATGTTGCGGTGTTAGAAAAAGGCTATATCGGCGGCGGCAATACAGGTCGTAATACGACGATTGTGAGGTCTAATTATTTAACTCCAGACGGTGTCAATTTTTATGATGCTAGTGTGAAGTTGTTTGAAGGCTTATCTACCGAGTTGGATATCAATCTTTTCTATTCAAACCGCGGTCACTTTACATTGGCACATTCAGAATCTGCGATGCGCACCATGCGCTGGCGAGCTGAAGTCAATAAGCATGTTGGTGTCAAAAGTCGGGTTGTAGGTACAGATGAAATTGCAAAAGCTTGTCCTCAAATGGATTTAAGTTGCAGTGGCAAGTCGCCAATTCAAGGCGCGCTTTATCATGAGCCAGGTTCAATTGCTCGGCATGATGCTGTTGCTTGGGGTTATGCCCGTGGCGCAGATAGCATGGGTGTGGAGATTTTTCAAAACACTGAAGTACAAGGCATTGATATCAAAGATGGCCAAGTACAAGGTGTACATACAAGCCGTGGCTATATTGTAACGGGTAAAGTGCTATCAGCTGTAGCAGGATTTACCCCGCGCATCTGCAAAATGGTAGACCTTAAAACCCCTATCGTTATTCATCCATTACAGGCTTGCGTGAGTGAGCCAATGAAACCTTGGTTAGATACGATTTTAGTCTCTGGCAGTTTGCATGTTTACGTCAGTCAATCGTCACGTGGTGAGTTAGTGATGGGCTCATCTTTAGATCCTTATGAGTTCCACTCAACACGTTCAACGTTCGATTTTGTGGAGGGCTTAACTTCACACATTGTTGATATGTTCCCATTTTTATCCAACGTCAAAATCGTTCGCCAATGGGCTGGGATGGCGGATATTACGCCTGACTTTGCGCCAATTATGGGAATGACTCCGATTAAAGGTTTCTATTTGGATGCAGGCTGGGGCACATGGGGCTTTAAGGCGACGCCGATTAGCGGCAAAACCATGGCACACACTTTAGCTAATGATAAAGCACATGATTTGATTCACTCATTCCGGTTATCACGCTTCGAAGAGTATGAATTAACTGGCGAGAAGGGTGCTGCATCTGTTGGTCATTAAGACAGACACAGAATACGCATCTCAAATTTTTAGAGGCTAAACAGAAAAATGAAACTTCTTAAATGTCCGATAAATGGCACTAGGCCATTGAGCGAATTTATATTTGGCGGCGAGTGGCGCGATATGCCAAATCCAGACACAAGTTCCGATTTGGAATGGGCAAGTTACGTGCATTATCGCGATAACGCACCAGGCATTAAAAAAGAATGGTGGTATCACTCACCGAGCGGCACTTGGTTTATTGCTGAACGCAACACACTGACTGACGAAGTGCTTGCCACTTATTTGTACAGCAATCCGCCAGCAACAAATGTGAAGGAGCAATCAGCATGAGCATGAGATTGCCAAAACAAGTCGGCGAATGGATTAATCGCAATAAGAAAATTAGATTCACATTTGAAGGCCAAGAATACACAGGCTATGAAGGGGATACGATTACTAGCGCTCTGCTAGCCGCTGGGGTCAAAGTGTTAGGCCGTAGCTTTAAATACCACCGCCCACGTGGTGTATTGAGTCTGGCAAATCACGATATTAATGCGTTAGTCACCGATGGTGTAGATACCAATATTCGTGCAGACGTAACAACCCTGACTGACGGCATGCAACTTAAAGCGGTTAATACAGATGGTGGTGTGATTAAGGATAAGCGTAAATACATAGACTCTATCTCTCCGCTTTTGCCAGTTGGTTTTTACTACAAAGCATTTCATAAGCCAGCAAGGCTATTCCCATTTTGGGAAAAAGTGATTCGTAAAGCTGCGGGGTTGGGCATTGTTAACTTCAATTATCCACGTATTAATAAACGCAAACTTAATGACTTCTGCGATGTGTTGGTCATCGGCGCAGGTCCTTCAGGATTGAGTGCAGCACTCTCCGCTGCATCAAATGGATTGAAAGTCATTTTGGTCGATGAGAATCAGCATCTTGGCGGTAGCCTTACTTATGACTTTGCTGGTGAAGTAGCCAGCCGAAAAACTCTAATAGATTTAGTGGAAAAAGTATCTGCATCGTTAAACATTAAAGTCTATACGGGCGCTTATGCGGCAGGTTATTACCAAGACCACATGGTGCCTGTAGTTAGAGCCGATGGCATCACAAAAGTGCGCGCTAAAGCCGTGATTGCAGCAACTGGTGCTTTTGAACAGCCCCCTGTATTTCACAATAACGACTTGCCTGGCGTAATGTTAGGGTCTGCTGCGCAGCGCATGATGTATCGATATGGTGTGAAGCCATTTAACAAGGGCGTTATCGTCACTGCAAATGCCTATGGTTATCGTGTTGCACTAGATTTGCTTCAAGCAGGCGTCAATGTTTCAGCGCTTGTTGATATGCGTGCAGAAGACAAACAAGATGCTCATGCACTTGAATTGGCGAACAAAGGCATACAGATTTATAAAGGTTATTGTGTATATGAAGCGTTGCCATCAAAAGGAAAGCTTGGTGTTGTAGGTGCGCTTGTTTGTCCTTATGACCCACTAACGGCAACTGCCGATGTCAAGAAGGCAGTTAAGTTGGAATGCGATGGAATTGCCATGAGTGCTGGTTGGGCACCTGCTGGTGCACTTTTATATCAATCAGGCATGGGTGTTGTTTACAACAATGACATTCAGCAATTTGTACCTAACCGTTTACCCAAAGGCGTGTTCGCTGCGGGTCGAGTAAATGGCGTATTTGACCTTGAAGCCAGAGTCAATGATGGTTTACGAGCTGTTGCTGAAGTTGTAAATTTTTTGGGTGGGGCAGTAAAAGCTTTGTCTGTTGAGACTCACAAAGGCCCCTCACCTAGTCATCCTTATCCGTTTGTTCATCATCCTAAAGGTAAGAACTTCGTCGATTTTGATGAAGATATCCAAATTAAGGACTTCATTAATGCGGCAAAAGAAGGCTTCGATAACATCGAGTTGATGAAGCGCTTTACCACAGTCGGGATGGGGCCTAGCCAAGGCAAACATTCGAATATGAATGCCATTCGCATTTTGGCCAAAATTCGCAATTTGCCTGTCGAGAAAATTGGCTCAACAACTGCGCGTCCTTTTTTCCATCCAACGCCAATGGGTCATTTGGGTGGGCGTAGTTTTCATGCACACCGTTTAACGGCTATTCATGCTTGGCATCAAGCGGCAGGTGCGGCATTTGTAGATGTTGGTGCTTGGTCTCGCCCAGCTTATTACCAAAAGGCGGGCTTAAGTAAAGAAGAAACCGTACAACAAGAATCGCTAGCTGTAAGGCTATCGGTCGGCATGATTGATAGTAGCACCTTGGGTAAAGTTGAAGTTTGTGGGCCAGATGCAGCCGAATTCCTAGAACGTTTTTATACGGGCATTTATGCCGATCAAAAAGTGGCCCGTTCTCGCTATGTGATGCTACTAGATGAGCTTGGAGTGATGGTTGATGACGGCATCGCAACGCGCCTTAGTCAGGACAAGTTTTTTGTCACGATTAGTACAGCAAACGCACCTATGGTTTATCGTGAAATGCAACGTTGGTTACAAGTCTGGAAGCTGAATGTGACGTTAATTAATGTCACTAGCGCTTATGGTGTAATTAATGTCGCAGGGCCAAAAGCGTATCAAGTGTTGAGCAAGTTAGTCAGCATTGATTTGTCTGAAGATGCCTTGCCTGTAGGGCGCTCAGCCGAAGCTAAAATCAGTGGTGTGCCAGTCCGTATTGTTCGAGCCGCATTTGTGGCGAAACAAGCTTACGAAGTTTATATGCCAACGGGATATGCCTTGAGCGTATGGAAGCTTTTATTGGAATCTGGAAAAAATGAAGGTATCCGTCCATTCGGAACAGATACACAGCGTTTGCTTCGTCTAGAACTCGGTCATCCCTTGCCTGGTATCGATACCGATGGCTTAACCAATCCATTTGAAATGCGCGCTGACCAAGCGCTTGAGATGGGTAAACCATTCTTTATTGGAAAACGCAGCTTAGAAATTATCTCCAAAAAACCGCTTAATAAAGTATTGGTGCCTTTTGTATTAGCTGCTGACTATAAAGGGGAAATGCCACAAGACTGTAATTTGGTTATTGAGTCTGGCGTGATTAAAGGCCGTGTGACCAGTATTGGTTTTAGTCCATCAGTAGGCTGCGTTGTCGGTTTAGCTTATGTGGCGCCTCACCAAGCCGAGCTTGGCAGTGTTTTTGAGATTCGGACTGACAACGGAAAAACTGCTAAAGCAACCGTGGTGCAAGCGCCGTTCTTTAATGCCGAATAAAGGATATCAATATGACTGAATTGATCAAAACTAGCCCTCTGAGTGATGCACAGAAAATGATGAAACCATTGATGGGCTCTCATCGAGGCATGGAAGTTGCATTGAGTTTTGAAGGGCCAAAGGCCGAACAAAAACATAAAGCAATACTAGGAGTGACCGATGTTAGTTGTTTTGCGCGATTTGGTATTAAAGGCGCTAAAGCAGGTGAGTGGTTGGCGCAGCAAGGCATTAAAACGCCAGAGGCTCTTAATACATGGGTGGAAGGTGCGCCGGGGACTTTAGTGCTTCGTTTAGGGATGAGCGAGTTTTTAGTTGAGGACCAATTAATAGGAAAGGCGTGCGCAAAATTACAGGCGTTTGATCAAGCCAATATTCAATCTGCTTATCAAGTGGTAAGGGCAGATGCAGCATTTGTCTTGGGTGGTAGCGAAGTCCTAAATCTTTTGGCTGAACTGTGTGTATTGGATCTGCGAGATTCAGCACTGCCAAGCAACTTTGTTGTAATGACGCAAATTGCGGGAATTTCAGCCACGCTAATTCGTGAAAGTTTATCTGGTGAGCAAGTTTATCGCATTTGGTGTGATGGCTCATATGGGCTGTATTTGTGGGAAATTTTAATTGAGATTGCGCAAGAGCTTGGTGGTGGCGTGGTCGGTTTGACTTGTCGTTTTCAATAAAGCGTTGTTTTTAGGGGAACATAAATGAAATCGTTAGCGGAAGCAAAAAAGTTTTTAGCGGACAACCAAGTCAAGTACATATTGGCGCAGTTTGTTGATATACACGGCGTCGCAAAAGTGAAGTCTGTACCAGCTAGACATTTGGAAGACATTTTGACCGCAGGCGCTGGCTTTGCCGGTGGTGCAATTTGGGGTATGGGCATTGCGCCTAATGGCCCTGATTATATGGCAGTAGGAGATTTGTCGACTTTGTCACTCATTCCTTGGCAACCAGGTTATGCGCGCATCATTTGTGATGGTCATGTCAACGGCACACCGTATAACCATGACTCTCGTGTGGTGCTTAAGAAGCAGATCGATCGTTTAAGTGAGCATGGTTGGACCTTGTACACTGGTCTTGAGCCTGAATTTTCACTTCTGAAAAAGGATGAACACGGCAATATTCATCCTTTTGACGATACAGATACTTTGCAAAAGCCTTGTTATGACTACAAAGGCATCACTCGTCAATCAGCATTTTTGGAAAGGCTAACAGCGTCATTAATCGAAGCCGGTCTAGATGTATACCAAATTGACCATGAGGATGCGAATGGCCAATTTGAAATTAATTATACCTATGCAGATTGTTTGAAGAGTGCTGATGATTACATCATGTTCAAAATGGCCGCGAGTGAAATCGCGAATCAAATGGGCATGATTTGTTCATTTATGCCTAAGCCATTTAGTAACCGCCCCGGCAACGGCATGCACATGCATATGTCGATTGGGGACGGTAAAAAGAGCTTGTTTCATGATGATAGCGATAAAACGGGTCACGGTTTATCAAAGTTAGCGTATCACTTTATGGCGGGTATTTTGGCGCATGCGCCTGCATTAACCGCTTTGGCAGCGCCAACAGTGAACTCTTATAAACGGCTGGTGGTGGGCCGTTCACTAACAGGTGCAACATGGGCACCAGCCTATATTTCATATGGAAATAACAATCGTTCAACCATGGTGCGTATTCCTTATGGTCGGTTGGAATTGCGTTTGCCAGATGGCGCTTCAAATCCATACCTCACGACAGCTGCAGTGATTGCTGCCGGGTTAGATGGTGTTAAACGCGAGTTAAGTGCAGGTCCTGGCACTGCAGATAATTTGTATGACTATTCGCCTGCGCAATTAAAGCAACATGGAATTGGCATTCTTCCTCAAAACCTCAACGAAGCGATTCGTGCTTTTGAAGAAGATAGCGTTATTCGTGAAGCTTTGGGTAGTAGCCTTTCAGAGGAATTCATTATGTTGAAAGACATGGAATGGGTGGAATACATGCGCCATGTTTCAGATTGGGAAATCAAACGTTATGCAGAGTTTTTCTAAAATCAAATAACAAGAATTTAGTTCGTTTTAAGGAGATTAAGATGTGTGGAATTGTCGGATTATTAGTTAAAAATCCAAAAATGCGCGCCAATATTGGTGAGCTAATGTTGCCGATGTTGATTGGCATGACAGAGCGTGGCCCTGACTCTGCTGGTTTGGCAGTTTTTGGTGCGGCAGTTGGTGCGGATGAACGTAAATTTAGCCTATACACTGGCGAGCTAGATTTTAATTGGCAAAAACTTTCCCATGATTTTTTGACGCACTTAGGTAGCAAAGTCATTAACTTTGCACAAAAAGCTAATCACGCTGTACTTACAACGCACCTTGAGCCTGAGACCGTGAAAATATGGCTAAAAGAGCATTATCCGCAAGTGCATTTATTAGCTATTGGCCAATTAATGGATATCTATAAAGATGTTGGCACGCCAGCGGAAGTGGCAGCGCGCTATGACTTTAGCCAGTTGAGCGGTAGCCACTTGGTTGGTCATACGCGCATGGCGACTGAATCTGCTATTACCCCAGCACATGCTCACCCATTTACAGCAGGTCAAGATTGGTGCTTGGTACACAACGGTTCACTTTCAAATGCACCCAGCCTTCGTCGCAAACTTCAACATGAAGGTATTTGCTTTGAAACCGATAACGACACTGAAGCAGCTTGCCGTTTCTTAGAGTGGCGTATGCGTGAAGGTGACGACTTGAAGACGGCTTTAGAGCATGGCTTTGAAGAGCTGGATGGTTTTTACACACTATTGATGGGCACAAAAGACCAATTGGCGCTTGTGCGTGATCCATTCGCGTGTAAGCCAGCAGTGGTAGCTGAGCATGATGACTACGTCGCAATTGCTTCGGAATTCCGTTCATTAGCACATTTGCCTGATATCAAAAACGCAAAAGTGTTTGAACCTTCACCAAAGGAGATGTACGTATGGAAAGTCTAAAATACGATTTGGCCAAGATACCATTGCGTGAGGTCAACCAATTTTTACATAGCGATGCAAGTCTATTAAACGGTAAGCATATTGAGATTAATAATCCAAACGGCGCGCATAACATTGCAGTTGGTTTGAAATCAGAGGCAATAGTGACCATTCATGGGCATGCAGGCTATTACGCTGCTGGCATGAATCAAATTGCAGATGTCACAATTGAAGGTAGCGTGGGTTCGGGCGTTGCTGAAAACATGATGTCAGGTCGTGTGCATGTTAAGGGCTTTGCTTCTAACGCAGCAGGTGCGACAGCTAATGGTGGCTTGTTGGTGATTGATGGCGATGCAGGTTTACGTTGTGGTATCTCTCTTAAAGGGGCTGACATTGTTGTTGGAGGCTCTGTTGGTAGCTTTTCAGCATTTATGGCGCAGGCTGGCAATATGGTCATATTGGGCGATGCAGGTGAAGGCTTGGGCGACTCCATCTACGAAGCGCGTTTGTTTGTGCGTGGCAAAGTTAAAAGTTTAGGTGCTGATTGCGAAGTTAAAACCATGAGCCTAGAAGATCGGAAAATCCTTGTGGATTTACTTGAGCGTTCAGGTCATGGCGATGTCAGTCCTGAAAGTTTCACGCTTTATGGCTCAGCCCGTACTTTATACCACTTCAATGTAGCTAAATCAGGAGCTTATTAAAATGAGCGATACTCCTAACAAAATCCCTCAAACGGAACCACATCAATCAGCGACGTTTGATAAATTAACTAACTCACAAATTCGCCGCGCAGCTGCCACAGGCATTTACGATATTCGTGGTGGTGGTGCAAAGCGTAAGTTGCCACACTTCGATGACCTCTTGTTTCTTGGGGCTTCAATGAGCCGTTATCCACTTGAAGGTTATCGTGAAAAATGTGGAACAGATGTTGTGCTTGGAACACGTTTTGCTAAAAAACCGATTCATCTTAAAACGCCAGTCACTATTGCAGGGATGAGTTTTGGTGCACTCTCTGCCCCGGCCAAAGAAGCTCTGGGCCGTGGCGCTAGTGCAGTCGGCACATCGACGACAACAGGGGATGGTGGCATGACGCCTGAGGAGCGTGGCCAATCTAAAACATTGGTTTATCAATATTTGCCTTCACGCTACGGCATGAACCCAGATGATTTACGCAAGGCTGATGCGATTGAGTTGGTCGTGGGACAGGGTGCGAAACCAGGTGGCGGCGGGATGTTGCTTGGACAAAAAATTAGTGCGCGTGTTGCAAAAATGCGTTGTTTGCCAGAAGGCATTGACCAACGTTCCGCGTGTCGACATCCAGATTGGACTGGCCCAGATGACTTGGAAATTAAAATTGCTGAAATTCTTGAAATTACCGACTGGGAAAAACCAATTTACGTCAAAATTGGTGCGACACGTCCGTATTTTGATGTGGCACTTGCAGTCAAAGCGGGCGCTGATGTAATTGTTCTAGATGGTATGCAAGGAGGTACTGCAGCGACTCAGGAAGTTTTTATTGAGCATGTAGGTATTCCAATTCTTGCGGCTATTCGTCCTGCTGTTCAATCACTTCAAGATTTAGGCATGCATCGCAATGTACAGTTGATTGTCTCTGGCGGTATTCGTAATGGTGCTGACGTTGCAAAAGCTTTAGCCTTAGGCGCAGATGCGGTTGCTATCGGCACGGCTGCATTGATTGCCCTTGGTGATAATGATCCTGAACTGGAAGCCGAATACAACAAGCTAGGTACAACAGCTGGTGCTTATGATGATTGGCATGAAGGCCGAGACCCTGCAGGGATTACGACACAAGATCCGGAGCTGATGAAGCGTTTGGACCCTGTGAAAGCAGGTCATCGTTTAGCAAATTACTTGACCGTGATGACCATGGAAGCGCAAGTGATCGCACGTGCTTGCGGCAAGTCGCACTTGCATAACCTTGAGCCAGAAGACTTGGTCGCGTTGACGATTGAGGCCTCAGCTATGGCGAAAGTGCCGCTTGCTGGCACTAATTGGATTCCAGGAGAAAGTAAGTTCTAAATGTTGATAAGTAAAAAAGCCGCTTAAATTAAGCGGCTTTTTTACTTGAAGTTACTTTTGATTAATCAAAAATCACTGTCTTATTTGCATACGGCAAAATGCGATTTTCGATGTGCCAACGAACTGCGCGAGATAAAACGATACGCTCTAAATCACGGCCTTTTTGAATTAAATCTTCCACTTGGTCGCGGTGTGAAATGCGGTCAATATCTTGCTCGATAATTGGGCCCTCATCCAACACTTCTGTTACGTAATGGCTGGTCGCCCCAATTAGTTTTACGCCACGTTCAAAAGCGCGGTGATATGGACGTGCGCCGATAAATGCTGGCAGAAATGAATGATGAATATTAATAATGCGTTGTGGATAACGTTTCACAAAATCAGCGGAAAGAATTTGCATGTAGCGGGCGAGCACAATTAGATCGACTTCTGCAGCATCAAATAAAGCGAACTGTTTCGCTTCAGCTTCAGCTTTATTATCTTTAGTTACCACAATGTGATGGAACGGAATCCCGTAGAACTCAGCTAATCGTGCAGTATCGAGGTGGTTGCTGATAATCATGGCAATATCACAAGCGAGCTCACCGCCTTGATGGCGATGTAATAAGTCTGCTAAGCAATGGTCATATTGCGACACCATAATTGCTAAGCGTGGACGTTTTTGCGCAAGTTTAAGTTGCCATTCCATTTTGAAGCGTGAGGCGATATCTGCAAAATGTTCCGCAAAGTTATCCGCATTAATTTTTGAGCCGTTTAGGTCCCACTCTACACGCATTAAGAATAGGTTGTTTTCAGCATCTTGGTGCTGGTCTGCATGCAAAATATTCGCGTCGTGTTGCAATAAGAAATCAGCAATTGCCGCAACAATACCCTTTTGGTCTGGGCAGGTAACAAGCAATGTGGCTGTATTTTTAATGGTGGTCATAAAAAGTGTGGCGCAAATGCGCGCGGCTTTATAAGTAAAGACGCCATTATACCAAGATAAGTCGCGACTGAATAAGTGCATCGCTGCCAAGGTTGTGGTATCTTTTAATTGAGCCGTTTTACACCACTTTTCAATCAATTTTAAGAGCAGTTAAGCACAGTGAAAAAACAATTACCGTATTTCGTTTTATTTTTTGTATTGCCAGTAGTCGCGATGCTTGGATGGTGGGGCTTATTTTCGAGCGCGAGTTTAGAAATTGGCACATCGCCTGCCTATGATTATGTCTATCTTGATGCTGAGGGTCCTTATTCAAAACTCAGCAGCAAACAAAATGAAGTGTTGTTTTATATGAAGCAACAAAACATTGCGCATGGTGCTGCGATTTCAATCGTGTTGACTGACCCGCGTACAACCTCTTATAAGGCGCTTTTAGCGCGCGCAGGCTTTGTCGTTGATCATGCGGTGGATGTCAAAGAGCCATTGAAGTTAGGTCATATTGACCCTCAAAAAGTAGCGATTGCCCAAATTAAAGCGCATCCATTACTTGCTTACGGCAAAACCTATTCTGTGTTGCTTGATTACTGTAAAAAACAGAATATGAAGTTACAACTTCCGACTGTTGAGATTTTCGACCACAGCGTTCTGCGTGTTGAAATGCCTTTAGAAGGCAAAGCTGGCGCTTAATTATTTTCAACATCCCCGGTTTTATTTAGGTTTTTATTTATGGATATCTTACTTGCTAATCCCCGCGGTTTTTGTGCTGGGGTTGACCGCGCGATTATTATCGTTGAGCAAGCGCTGGAGAAGTTTGGGGCACCAATTTATGTACGTCATGAAGTCGTTCATAATAAATTTGTGGTCGATGAACTTAAGCGCAAGGGCGCTATATTTATTGATGAGTTAAAAGATGTGCCTGCTGGTAATACCGTCATATTTAGCGCACATGGTGTTTCTAAAGATGTACGTGCAGAGGCTGAGTCCATGGGCTTGCAAGTGTTTGATGCGACTTGTCCACTGGTGACAAAAGTGCATATCGAAGTTGCAAAAATGCGGGCAGCGAATAAAGAAATTGTGATGATTGGTCACAAGGGGCACCCAGAGGTGGAGGGCACCATGGGTCAATCAGAAACTGGCATGTATTTAGTAGAGTCACCAGAAGATGTTGCTAAGCTTGAAGTGAGCGATCCCAGTCAATTAGCTTATGTGACTCAAACCACGCTCTCAATTGATGATGCGGCGGCCATTGTTGCAGCATTAAAACAGAAATTCCCAGCAATCAGTCCGCCAAAAAGCGATTCGATTTGCTATGCCACCCAAAACCGCCAAGATGCGGTTAAAGTGCTCGCAAAAGATTGTGATTTGGTCATTGTTGTTGGCTCACCCAATAGCTCAAATTCTAACCGCCTAAGAGAAGTTGCGCAAAACCAAGGGGTTGAGTCTTACATGGTCGATAATGCGAGCTATATTGACGCAGCATGGGTGCTTGGTAAAAAGCGTATTGGTGTTTCAGCAGGCGCCTCAGCGCCAGAAGTCTTGGTGAAAGAAGTGATTGAAAAACTCCAGGGGCTGACAAAGGCTGATGTCACTGAATTGCAAGGTGTGGTTGAGAACGTAGTGTTTCAATTACCAAAGAATCTCAAACAGGCTTAGGCTTAAAATAAACTAAAAGGGGCGTATGTAGCGCCCCTTTTAGTTTTAGTGCTGATGTTAAATCTTGCTGAATCGTTCTGGGTGTTTGTCGATATAAAAGGACAATGCCGTAATGCCGACACATGCAATGATGCCTATCGCAATACCTAAGATACCCAGAACGCTCATATTTATTTCTTTAAGTTATCTAAGCTGAAAGCGGTGGTTGGGTTTGCTGCGAGGGTTAGTAAACCACCGACAATCGCCAAGTACTGAAATGGTGATAAGCCTAAAGCGAGTGAAATGAATGTTGCATAAATTGCCATGGCAATCGCTGCGGGTTTAGTTTTAAAGCCTAACATTAAGGCACTGCCGCCAACGAGCTGGATTAAGATAATGAGCGGCGCAAAAATCCCAGGTAAGCCTTGATGACCTAAAGCATTTTGATAGTCTAAATAACCATTTGGGTTATTAAAGAACCCAATAATTAAGGCAATGACTTGTAGCAAGAAAAGCTGGGCCAAAAACACACGTCCTAACGTGCTTAAATATTTGTTCATAAAATTACCCTTAAAAAGAATTTGTGTGCAAAGTATAACCCAGTGGGCAATCTAAGAGAATAAGCGAGATTAGAATAGCGCTGGTCACTTGATGACTTAATTTGCTGATGTATCAAGGCTTGGGTAGAATACGCCACTGAGATTATTTAGTGATTTTTTAGTTCTTTTGATTCACGATTTGTTAACTTTTAGGAATTGACCCATATGTCTAAAATTATTTTTAAAGCGGGCGAAGCCACCGTTTTTTCAGAAGGTAAAGATGTTACTGCTGCGATGCCAGAAATCTTAATCGGCGCAGTTGATGGCCCAGTAGGCACAGCATTTGCTAATATGATGGCTCAAAGCAAAGGCCACACTGCCATGTTTGCAGTGCGTGATATCAACCAATTGGTTCGCCCAGCAACTATGATGGTGCCAAAAGTCACTTTGAAGGATAGTATCAATATCGAACTATTCGGTGGCGTAGTGCAAGCGGCAACTGCGGATGCGATCTTGGATTGCGTAATTGAAGGCATCATCCCTAAAGACCAAGTAAACGATCTATGTATTGTGAGTTTGGTATGGGTTGATCCAGGCTGTGCTGCTTTAGCTAAAGAGGGTAAGTTAGATAAAGCCGATATGTACAAAAACAATTACGAAGCAACTAAATTGGCCATTAAACGTGCATTAAACGATGAGCCATCGATTGATGAATTGATTAAAAATCGTCATACAATTAAACATTGTATGTGGGAAGAAAGCTGGGGCGAAATTTAACTCGCTTTAGTAGTTTGAGCTAACAAAAAAGCAACCGATTGGTTGCTTTTTTGTTGCCCTAATTTTGCGGCTATAACTTATCAATTGGCGGTAATCGCATGATTTTATCAATCACCAATCTTGCCATTGCCCATGCCTTGTCTTCACGCATCATTGCTAACTCTTGCTCATCGTAAGGCAGATAGCGCCCGCCATGTGTGAGCGAGTACCTAACCGAGTTTTCAACCTTCGTGTAGGCTAGCATTACATCTTGTATGCGTTCATCTTTAAAGCGGTAAAGTGATGGCATAGGGTGTTCGAAAAATTAAAAATTAACGCTTCAAGTGTAGCAAAATATTTCGGACAGGTGTTGGGAGTGCAGCGCCGATTGCCTCTTCAATTGGCAACCAAATGGTGTTTGGGATATTGGTTTGTCGTGTCCTATTTGTCACGCTTAATGGCTGCGGTAATATCTCTAACTTAAAGTGGGTAAACACATGTTGAATGCTTTCTAGAGGCTCTTCGGATTCCACTTCTAAGCTAAATCGCCCCAAAGCAACTTCGCTGGCGATCTCTTCCATGCTAATTTCAGGCAAACTCCATAGGCCGCCCCAAATCCCATTGGCTGGTCGTTTTTCTAACATTACCTCATTGCCATCTAATATCAATAACATGGTGGTTTGTTTCTGTGGAATTGTTTTCTTGGGTTTTGATGTTGGCAGCTCTTTAGTTTTATTTTTACCAAGAGCCTGACAGCTAGCCTTAATCGGACATCGTTCGCATTTTGGTTTACTGCGTGTGCAAATGGTTGCGCCTAAATCCATTAAGCCTTGCGTGTAGGCTACCATATCTTGCTTAGGGACTAACGACTCGGCGAGCGCCCATAATTGCTTCTCGATTTTAGGTGTGCCCGTCCAGCCTTCAATGACAAAGTGTCGAGCCAATACACGCTTTACATTTCCATCTAGAATGGTTTGGTTTTGCTGGAAAGCAAAGGAAGCAATTGCGGCCGCAGTTGAACGACCAATGCCAGAAAGCGTTTGAATTTTTTCAAAGTCTTGCGGAAATTTTCCATCATGATCATCCATGATGGTTTGTGCGGCGTTGTGTAAGTTGCGTGCTCTCGAGTAATAACCTAGACCGCTCCAGTGCTGCAAAACTTCTTCTTGAGTGGCATTGGCTAGACTAGCAATGTCAGGAAAACGTGCCATGAATTTGGCATAGTAGCCAATAACGGCGGTCACCTGTGTTTGCTGTAGCATGATTTCTGATACCCAAATTGCATAAGGGTCTTGTGTGTTTTGCCAAGGCAGATCATGGCGCCCATGAATTTTTTGCCAAGCGATTAATCGCGATGAAAAGTCTGCTAAATTTGACATGCTTTGCTTATTTTTCATCGCGATTTTAATTAAAACCCTAGCAACTTATTCAGTTTCTTTTTGGTTTTGTCTTCAATTGATGTGGGTGCAGGCGTTGCTGCTGGGGGCGATGCTAGATTTCCAGCAATAGCATTCTCGGTTTTAGGTAAGCCAAGGAGAGATTTCACCGTATCGGCTTTCTTACCAAAAGTAAGCGATAACGGCGATGCCAAGCGCAATGCGATACCAAGCAAAGATTTTGAAATCATGTTCTGCAACATAGCGAATTAAAGTTTTAATGGCGACTAATGCTGATAAAAAAGCAGCAATAAAACCGACTAAAAATAATCCCGCATCATCTGTATTTAGTAGATCTCGATTTTTCAGTAAATCATAACCCGTTGCTGCGAACATCACAGGAATTGCCAAAAAGAACGAGAATTCAGTTGCGACTTGGCGTGACAGGCCAAAAGACATGCCGCCTAAAATCGTTGCTCCAGAACGAGAAACCCCAGGAATCAAAGCGAGGGCTTGCGCGCAACCAATTTTAAATGCATCAAGCACGGACATCGATTCAATATTAGAAATTTTGGCTTTAAGTGACAATTTTTCGATAAACAAGATGACTAAGCCACCAACAATCAGTGCAATTGCGACTGGAACAGGCTTAAAAAGTGCTTCTTTGATCTGGTGATGAAATTTGAGGCCCAAAATGGCAAGCGGTAAAAAGCCAACAAAAAGTTTTAATGCAAAACGCTGCGCTTGCACATCACTTTTGAGAGTTCGGACAACATTAAAAAGTCTGGCATGGTATAGCCAGCACACAGACAAAATAGAACCAAGCTGAATTACGATTTCAAAAACATCGCGTTTTTCTTTACTTAGAAAATTGATAAGGTCACCAACGATAATGAGGTGCCCAGTACTGCTGATAGGCAAAAACTCTGTAGCACCCTCAACCAAGCCTAACAGTAAGGCTTTAAAAAATAGGATTAAGTCCATCGTCACTCCCTAATTAAAATTTCTCTTCGGGTCTTAAATAGCGCCATTCGCCCATCGGTAATTTGCCAAGGGTAACACTGCCAATACGAATGCGTTTCAGACCAAGTACTTTCAATCCAACCAATTCGCACATGCGACGAATTTGGCGTTTGCGGCCTTCTCGTAAGACAAATCTTAGTTGATCTTCATTTTGCCAAGATACTTTGGCAGGCTTTAATTTCACCCCATCTAGAGATAAGCCGTGGTTGAGGAGATCTAAATTGTTATAAGATAGGTCGCCTTCTACGCGCACGAGATACTCTTTCTCAACGGTTGAATCTTCGCCGATTAAATGGCGGGCTACACGACCGTCTTGAGTAAGCACTAACAGTCCTGTTGAGTCAATGTCTAAGCGGCCTGCAGGCGCTAAGCCTTTCAAGAAGCCACGTTGAAACTCTCTCGGTTGAGCGTGATGTAGTAAAGGGTCGTCTTGCCATTGATTATCTGGATGAATTAGCACGATCGCAGGATCGTAACCATCTTCTGCTTGACCAGAAACGTAGCCAATCGGCTTGTTCAAAATAATCGTCACGATTTCGGATTGGTGCTTCTCAGCATCTTTGCTGATTTCAATCTTGGCGTTCATGGCTACACGACTGCCTAGCTCATCAATAATTCGGCCATCGACTTTTACCCAGCCATTGCTAATCCATTCATCCGCTTCACGGCGTGAACAAAAACCAAGTTCTGCCATGCGTTTTGAAAGTCGTGGGAAATCAGGGTTGCTCGGCAACGGTTTAGGCGCAAACATTGGATTGCTGGCACGGTCATTATTAAAATCACCCACCTCAAAACCATCACGCATTTTGCCACCCCGGCGCGGTGTGTCCCGGCCTGTATCATCAAGTGTGGGACGTGATTCCTTTGGGCGTGGCGCCTCATCGCGCAAGCTACCATCGTAACGGTGATTTCGTTGAGATGCTTTTGATTGAGAAATTTCAGTTTGCTCACGTGCACGAGTATCGAAGCCTTCATTAATAGGCTCAGATTGTGGCCTTACAGCAGGCTTAGGTGCAACGGTGCGATCGCGCTTACTAGGATCGGTGCGGCGAACAGGCGCTTTAGTTGCTCTTGGGCTGGTGTTGCTAGTCGTTTTTTTTGAGAGTTTTATGGTGGTCAAAATGGGTGCCAAAAGTTTGATTTATATGATGTTGCGTATTATACGCTCTAACAAAACCTGCTTGGTTAATAGACGGATAAATTCGCCAATAAAAAAACCCCACAGAGGTTAACTGTGGGGTTCAATTTACTACAACGATTGATTAAGCCTCGCGACAAATCATTACAAATAGTTTTTAGACTTTTTGATAGACCTCAGAGCCTTTTTTCACAAACTCAATCGACTTTTCTTGCATACCTTTTTGTAACGCTTCTTGTTCGTTCACACCGAGCTTGTCTGCATAGTCACGTACATCCTGTGTGATTTTCATTGAGCAGAAATGTGGACCGCACATTGAGCAGAAATGCGCTTGTTTTGCGCCCTCTTGTGGCAATGTTTCATCGTGGAATTCCTTGGCCTTTTCAGGGTCAAGACCAAGGTTGAATTGGTCATCCCAGCGGAATTCAAAACGCGCTTTTGATAGTGCGTTGTCACGAATTTGCGCACCTGGATGGCCTTTTGCCAAGTCAGCGGCATGCGCCGCAATCTTGTAAGTGATAATGCCAACACGAACGTCTTCTTTGTCTGGCAAGCCAAGATGCTCTTTTGGCGTCACGTAACAAAGCATTGCGCAGCCATACCAGCCAATCATGGCGGCACCAATACCTGAAGTAATGTGGTCATAACCAGGCGCAATGTCTGTGGTTAGAGGCCCTAAAGTGTAGAAAGGGGCTTCGCCGCAGTGCTCAAGTTGTAAATCCATATTCTCTTTGATGAGGTGCATAGGCACGTGGCCTGGGCCTTCAATCATGCATTGCACATCGTGTTTCCAAGCGATTTGAGTAAGCTCACCAAGTGTTTTTAGTTCGGCAAATTGTGCTTCATCATTTGCGTCGTAAATTGAACCGGGGCGTAAACCATCACCTAATGAGAAACTCACATCGTAGGCCTTCATGATTTCGCAGATGTCTTCAAAATGCTCATACAGGAATGACTCTTTATGATGTGCCAAACACCATTTCGCCATGATAGATCCACCACGAGAAACAATCCCTGTCATGCGCTTTGCTGTCATTGGGATATAGGCCAATCGAACGCCAGCATGAATCGTGAAGTAATCCACGCCTTGCTCAGCTTGTTCGATTAATGTATCGCGGAAGATTTCCCATGTCAGGTCTTCAGCTTTACCGTTTACTTTTTCAAGCGCTTGGTAAATTGGCACAGTGCCAATAGGCACTGGGCTGTTGCGAATAATCCACTCGCGCGTTTCGTGAATGTTCTTGCCAGTAGATAAGTCCATCACAGTATCGCCGCCCCAACGGGTACCCCATACCATTTTTTCAACCTCTTCTGAAATTGAAGAGCCAAGGGCTGAGTTGCCGATGTTGGCATTGATTTTCACCAAGAAATTACGGCCAATAATCATTGGCTCAATTTCAGGGTGGTTAATGTTCATTGGAATAATCGCACGACCGCGCGCGACTTCATCACGAACAAACTCTGGCGTGATGACTTTTGGAATGCTTGCACCAAAGTCATGACCTTTATGTTGTGTTTGCAACAAATCACTCATGTTCTCACGGCGTTGATTTTCGCGAATCGCGATGTATTCCATTTCTGGGGTGATGATGCCTTTGCGCGCATAGTGCATTTGGCTCACGTTCATGCCTGCTTTAGCACGACGTGGTTGGCGTGATAGGTTAAAGCGCATTTCAGCAAGCGCGGGATCGTTTTTACGCTCCACACCAAAAGCTGAACTTGGCCCATCTAGTTGCTCTGTGTCGTTACGCTCTTCAATCCATTTTGCGCGTAATGCTGGCAAACCATTGCGGATATCTATTTTAACGGCTGGGTCTGTGTAAGGGCCTGATGTGTCATACACCATGACTGGTGGATTTTTTTCAGCGCCAAAAGCAGAAGGCGTATCGCTTAGGCTGATTTCACGAAAAGGGACTTGGATGTCTGGGCGTGAGCCTTGAACATAAACTTTTCGTGAGTTAGTGAAAGGTTGTTTGGTCGCTGGGTCAATCTCAGCAGTTTCGCCTACAAAGTGAGCGAGGTTTTTATCAGTGGCGTTCAATGTCTACTCCAAAAAAATTACAACGGAGTAGGGAAGCGATGGACTAGCTTCCCTACGGCGGCATGACCCGCATCAGGTTCAAAGGGTGTATCTCACTCCTAAACAGTGTTTCGGAGACCCCTAGCAATACTCCAAAATTACGCGAAAAACCCTGTAAAAGCAAGCGATAAAATGAATTGGCTTCGGTTATAATGATAGTTAAATATTGATTTAAAAAGGGTTAGCAATGAGTTTGAAGCAGGAATCAACATCAGTTCAGCAGTCACGTTTTAATATGATCGAACAACAAATTCGTCCTTGGGATGTCCTAGATGGAGCCGTGCTGGGTTTGCTTGCAAAAGTACCACGCGAGGCTTTTGTCCCAAAGCAGTATGTTGGCTTGGCGTTTGCTGACTTGGAAATCCCATTAGGTGATGGCCAAGTGATGCTTGCACCAAAGATGGAAGGTCGTATTCTTCAGTCGCTGGAAATTAAAAAGACAGACAAAGTCTTAGAGATCGGTACAGGAAGTGGCTATTTAACCGCTTTATTAGCAATGCAGGCTAAGCATGTGGATAGCGTTGAGCTCAATGCAAAAATCAGCAAGCAAGCGGCTAAAAATATTGCCGCACAAGGCATCGAGAACGTCAATTTGGTGGTGGCGGATGGCATACAAGGCTTACCAGCTAATGCGCCTTATGATGTGATTGTGTTTACAGGATCAATTCCTTTGTTGAATACACAAGTTGAACGTCAGCTTGCAGTCGGTGGTCGTATGTTTGTGGTGGTGGGGGAGGCGCCTGTCATGGAAGCAACTTTAATCACCCGCATTTCAGCAGACAATTTCAAAATAGATGTGTTGTTCGAAACTTGTCTGCCAGCAATCGTTAATGCACCTCAAGCAGAAAAGTTTGAGTTTTAGAGAGTTATTGAATTAAGCATGCGTATTAAATTTTTAATTTTAATGGTTGCTTTAACTGCTACTTATCCGGCGCAGGCGGCTGACAGCCAAAATTTGATGCAAATTTATCAGCAGGCCCTCAGTCATGATCCTGTTTGGATGTCTGCACAAAGTAGCAATCGAGCTTTACAAGAAAAGTTACCCCAGGGCCAATCACAGTTTTTACCTGCAGTTACTTTTAATGCCGGCGCGAGCGCTTCAAAAACGGAGTTTAGTCCTGTAGGCGCGACAGTTTTTAGTAATAATAAATCGACTTTTTCTGGTTACACATATGATTTGAATGTGACGCAGCCTTTGTACCATAAGCAGTATTGGGCACAATTAAATCAGGCAAAAAGCAAAGTGATGCAGGCTGATCAGCAGCTTGCTTCTGCCTTTCAAGGCTTGATTCTGAGGGTGGCTAAGGCGTATTTTGATGTTCTGTTAGCTCAAGATAAGGTTGAGTTAATTGATGCGCAAAAAAAAGCGACAGTTCATCAGTTAGAGCAGGCTAAAGCTAACTTCGATGTGGGCACCTCAACTATTACTGATTTTAATGAGGCGCAAGCCAGATTTGATTTGATAGAGGCGCAGGAAATTGCTGCCAAAAGTGATGTTGAAGTAAAAAAACATGCAATAAATGCAATCATTGGTAAGTTACCAAGTTCGCTAAGCTCGGTAAGAGATGACTTGCAAATTAAGCTACCTGAGCCGTTTGATATTGAAAAGTGGGTGGAAGTTGCTGAACAAAATAGCTTAGCTATTGCCGTTCAAGAGAAAAACTTGGAAATCGCGGTACAAGAAATCGAATCCCAAAACTCTGGTCACTACCCTATATTGGATGCTGTGGGGGATTACAAAGGGGGCTACTCTAATGGCGGTATCAATGGCTATGGGACCGATTTGCAAAATACGACTATTGGTTTGCAATTGCAAATCCCTCTCTATCAAGGGGGCTATGTTACTTCTAAAGTGCGTGAGGCAGTGGCGAACAAACAAAAAGCGCTTGATGATTTGGAGGTTGCTAAGCGCCAAGCTGATTTAGATACTCGGTCTGCGTATTTGAATTTAGCCAGCAGCGTTGCTCAAATTAAGGCTTATGAACAGGCGCTGAATTCAAGTCAAAGTCAGCTGGACTCTACCAATCTAGGCTATGAAGTTGGGGTTCGTACTAGTGTGGATGTGCTCAATGCGCAACAACAATACTTCAGCGCCAAGCGCGACTTATTGCAGTCTCGATATACTTATCTGGTGAATATTCTATCGCTCAAATCAGCTGTAGGCTTATTAAGCGAAGCGGATTTAGAAGGTGTGAATCAACAGTTGGTCAGCCGTTAATCGGCGCGGAGGCATGATGACGAAAGTGGCGTGTGTGGCGGATCGCAATCAAAGTCAGTTGGTGATTGTCGATATGCAAACTAGACTCAGTAGCGTGATGACCGACCATATTGATGACGTAGTTAAAAATTGCGCTACGCTTTTGCAAAGCGCCGCTTTGTTAGAGATTCCTACCATCCTCACCGAGCAATACCCCAAAGGCCTTGGACCAACCGTGCCTAATCTTTCTCAATATATGGTTGGCAAAAAAGCGGTTGAGAAAACGGCATTCTCCTGCTGTGGGGAGCCGGCTTTCAATCGTCAACTTCTGGGCGACCATTCACAAGTGATTCTGGCAGGCATGGAAGCACATATTTGTGTGTTGCAAACAGCGCTAGATTTGCTCGCCCAAGGCAAAACGGTGTTTGTGCTCGAGGACGCAGTGATTTCTCGGAACCCTGAAAATAAGCGGAATGCGCTGAATAGAATGCGGGAGGCTGGCGTGATTATCAGTAACACCGAGTCTTTGGTGTTTGAATGGCTGGGCGTTGCAGAAGGTGATGCCTTCAAAAAAATCAGCCAGCTTGTTCGATAGCCCTATTTTTTAGCTGGTAGATACTTTTCGATTAAATCCATCAGTCGTTGCGTTGCGCCGCTCGCACTTTTGCTAAACGCTAATGCTGCCTCGCTCATAGCTTTTCTTGCTTCTACATCATTCATTAAAAGCGTTAATTTTTCTGCTAGTTGTTGTGGATTGTTTACACGAATTGCTGCGCCAGCTTGTACTGCAAAATCTGTGGCTTCGCTAAAGTTAAAGGTGTGAGGTCCAATCAAGACGGGCTTAGCCATCGCGCTGGCTTCAATCAGGTTTTGTCCACCAAGCGGTAATAAGCTACCCCCAATAAATGCCAAATCACAAGCCGCATAGTAAGTAAACATCTCACCCATGCTGTCACCAAGAATTACGCTGCAGTTTGGAATGTCGCCCGCAACTGTCCCCATCGAAAACTCTGAACGACGGCAAAATGGAATGTTCCACTTGCTTAGTAGCGCTGCGACTTCATCAAAGCGTTGCGGATGTCTCGGCACAATCACCGTCAGCAAATTGTCGATTCCGCTTGATGCAATCGCTTCTAAAATTAAAGCTTCTTCACCGTCTCGCGTACTTGCCGCTAAAAACACAGGGCGCTTAAAGCCTAGCAAGCCGCGTAAATAGCGTCCACGTTCTGCTTCGTCTGCTGGTGGGTTTAAGTCAAACTTGAGATTGCCCATGACGCTCACCTTGCCCGACTTGCCAAGCAAGTCATCTAGGCGTTTTGCGTCTTGCTCTGTTTGTGCGGCAATTGCACTTAAATTATCTAAGCCTTGCGCTGAAAGCTTTCCAACTTTGGCATAGCCCCTTGCTGAGCGCTTTGAAAGTCGTGCATTCACCAATAACAATGGAATGGCTTGCGCTTTGCATGCCGCAATTAAATTAAACCAAAGCTCGGTTTCCATCAGCAAACCTAATGCAGGCTGAAAGTGCTTTAAGAATCTTTTAACGCCATCTGGTGTGTCGTAAGGCAGATAGCAGCGAGAGATGTGGGGATATTTTTCTTTTGGGAAAAGGTGCTCTCCAGCTTCGCGGCCTGTTGGTGTTGCGTGGGTAAGTAAAATTTGGTGCGTTGGGTACTTCTCCAATAAAGCTTCAATCAAAGGCTTGGCTGCGCGCGTTTCGCCGACTGATACGCAATGAAGCCAAATAAGTGGTTGTGAGATGGTTTGGCTATAGAAGCCATAACGCTCAGACCAGTGATTTAAGTAAGCCGGTTGACGTACACCCCGCCATAAAAGCTTGATGGCTGTGAAGGGCAACAAAATATATAAAAGTGCTGAATATAGTAAACGTGACATGGCATGATTTTCTCACAGATTGATATGCACAATGTATCTAGAATTGTCCAGAAAACTATTTTTATTTTGGTTAGTAAACGCTCACTAAATGCCAGACTTGTCCTCCTGTTTGAGGTGTTAAAAACGCACCAAAAAAGCGCGGGTGAAATGTAAAATAATCTTAAATATATTGCTTGACCGACACTACAAAATGGAATAATTTTGCACCTGAGCACAATATATTGTGGTCTGACCAAAAAATGAGCACAAGCAAGCACACAAGAGAAAGTGTGTAAAAGTCAGGCTAATTAAGAGAATAAAACAGGGAATATACGAATGTTACAAGCCGTCAAAACGCCAGAAGAAGCCGCTATGCAAGCTAACGATCAAAAAGAAGTGCCAATGCAATCTGTGTCATTGGATATTTGGGATAAAAAATACCGTCTTAAAACTAAACAAGGTGAACATGTTGATCAAAACATGGACGATAGCTATTCACGCGTAGCGCGTGCCTTGGCTGATGTTGAAGAAGAAAATAAACGTGCCGAATGGCATGAGAAGTTTTTGTGGGCGCTGCGCCGCGGTGCAATTCCTGCGGGCCGTATTACCTCAAACGCAGGTGCCTTAGAGCACAAGCCAGCAACTAGCACCATTAATTGCACGGTGTCTGGCATTGTTGAAGACAGCATGGATGGTATTCTAAATAAGGTGCATGAAGCGGGTCTTACATTAAAAGCTGGTTGCGGTATTGGTTACGAGTTCTCAACTCTTCGTCCTAAGGGCGCGTTTGTGGCGGGTGCTGGTGCTTATACAAGCGGCCCTCTTTCATTCATGGATATTTTCGATAAGATGTGTTTCACCGTGTCTTCAGCTGGTGGTCGTCGTGGCGCACAAATGGCGACATTCGATATTTCACATCCGGATGTCACTGACTTCATCAAAGCGAAGCGCGAAGCGGGTCGTTTGCGTCAATTTAATCTTTCATGCTTAATCACTAAAGAATTCATGGAAGCAGTTAAAGCTGATGCTGAATGGAAGCTTGCGTTCCCTGTCACTTCAAAAGAAGCAACAGTTGACGCGCTAGATACGAAAGATGAATCCCAAGTGGTATGGCGCGAATGGCCAATTAAAGACAAATACTTAACGCGTGAATCAGACGGCAAAACAGCTTGCCGCGTTTACAAAACAATCAAAGCGCGTCGTTTGTGGGATGTGATTATGTCCTCAACCTACGACTTCGCTGAGCCAGGTTTTATCTTGATTGACCGAGTTAATGAGATGAACAATAACTGGTTCTGCGAAAATATTCGCGCCACTAACCCATGTGGCGAGCAACCGCTGCCTCCTTATGGTGCTTGTTTGTTGGGATCTGTGAATTTAACTAAATTTGTACGTAATCCATTCACTGATCAAGCAACATTTGATTGGGATGAATATCGTCAAGTTGTTGCGATCTTCACGCGTATGCTTGACAACGTCGTCGAAATTAACGGTTTGCCGCTAGAACAACAACGTGCAGAAATTGCGCGTAAACGTCGTCATGGTATGGGCTATTTGGGTCTAGGTTCCACCCTTACCATGCTGAAAATGAAATATGGTGAAGAGGCGTCTATTGCTTTTACTGAAGAAGTGACAAAGGTAATGGCTGAAACAGGCTGGGAAATCGGCATTGATTTGGCAAAAGAAAAAGGTGCTGCGCCTATCATGGACGAAGAGTTCGTGGTGACAGGCGATATGCTTTCAAAACGCCCAGAAATGGTAAAAGATGGCTTTAAGCTTGGTGATAAGGTAAAGGGCAAAGTGTTGATGGGCATGTATAGCCGTTATATGCAGCAGTTCCCAGAAGCTTTACGTAAACAAATCGCCAAAAGTGGCGCACGTTTTAGTCACCATAGCTCAATCGCGCCAACAGGCACGATTTCACTTTCATTAGCGAATAACGCAAGTAATGGAATTGAGCCATCATTCGCTCACCATTACGCACGTAACGTGATTCGTGAAGGTAAAAAATCAAAAGAGAAAGTGGATGTATTCTCATACGAACTATTGGCTTACCGCGAGTTAATCAACAATAAAGCGATGCCATTTAGCTATGCAGAAGATGAGAAATTGCCAGATTACTTCTTAGACTCATCAACCATTCAAGCAAAAGCCCACGTGGATATTCAAGCGGCTGCGCAAAAATGGATTGATAGCTCAATCTCAAAAACCATCAACGTACCAACAGATTATGATTTTGAAGATTTCAAAAACATCTACCTCTACGCTTATGATAAAGGTTTGAAAGGTTGCACCACATTCCGCTTTAACCCAGAAGCCTTCCAAGGCGTATTGGTTACCGAAAAAGACTTAGAAAACACCACCTACAAATTCACGCTAGAAGATGGCACAGTGATTGAGGTGAAGGGTAACGAAGAGATTGAATATGACGGCGAAATGCACTCAGCCGCCAATCTATACGACGCCCTCAAAGAAGGTTACTACGGAAAATTTTAATATTAAAACCGTATAACTGAAAAAATAAAGAGAGAACAACATGGCAATTAAAATTGAAAAGAAAATCACAGGCTTTGGCTTAGTGACAGAAGAAGATAAAGCAAAAGCGGCTGAAGTTGCTGCAGCGCCAGCACAATCGGCGACTATCGTACAAATGGGTGAACCACTTAGCCGTCCAGATAAATTGGTAGGTAACACCTATAAAATTAAAACCCCAGTGACCGAGCATGCCCTATACATCACCATTAATGACGTCGTGATGAATGAAGGTACGCCACAGGAACATCGCCGCCCATTTGAGATTTTCATTAACTCAAAAAACATGGACCACTTCCAGTGGATCGTTGCTCTTACACGCGTGATGTCAGCAGTTTTCCGCAAAGGTGGCGATGTCACATTCTTGGTGGAAGAACTACACAGCGTGTTTGACCCAAGCGGTGGTTATTTCAAAAAAGGCGGAAAATACATCCCTAGTCTTGTGGCTGAAATTGGTGAAGTGGTTGAACAACATTTACAAGAAATTGGTATGCTTAAAAAGCCTGGCCTTGATGAGCATCAACAAAAGCTAGTGGCTGAGAAGAAAAAAGAATTCTTAGAAAAACAAGCGCAAACAGGTTCTGAAAATAATGCAGAAGGCTTTCCAGCAGGTGCGCAGCTTTGTAAAAAGTGCAACACTAAAGCAGCCATCATTATGGATGGTTGTTTAACTTGCCTCAATTGTGGCGAAAGTAAATGCGGTTAAATCTTTTACAAATGTAAAAAATAAAAACCCGCTTTGGCGGGTTTTTTCTTGTTAACAGATTAGAATGGAAATGTTAGTGCAGTGAATAAGGCAGTAAGTTTGGGCAACCAAATGGATGAGCCGTCATTGACTTAGTGTGACCCTGCCGATATAGATTAAGCGCACTAACACTTCATTAAGTTTAATGGCAATAAAAAAGGAACCAACTAGGTTCCTTTTTTAATTTAAAGCTTTAAAAAATGCAGATGAGCAATATCTGAATTATTTATTCATTACGTACATTGTTACTTCAAAGCCGAAACGCATTTCTGTAGCTGCTGGTTTTGTCCACATGGTGAAGCTCCTTAATAAGTGTTATAAATGACTTAGAACAGTCCCTATTTTAGGCGGTCGACAGCGGCATGTCGTGGTGCGAGTCATGAAGCTTGCCTAGTGATTTTCATGAATCACAAGTGCTTATTTTTACAGAAAAATTAAAAGCCTATCTTGATTTTAATGCGGCGCAAGATCTGCGTGATTGCATTGCCATCAAGCTTATAGTGCTTGCGTAGTGGCTTTTTCACTTCCCAGCTTGCTTTTAGCCCAGCCGGAAATGTCACTAAATCACCTTTGCCAAACTTCACGGGCTTGCCACCCTCTGGAGTAATCACACATTCGCCTTCCAAGATGTAGGCGATTTCTTGTTCTGGAAATACCCAAGGGAATATAGACACTTCTTTTTCCCAAGTTGGCCATTTGTTAACCTTCAGGCTGTCGAGTGTACTTTGTGCTGGTTTTTTCTCTACGACGATGTTTTGCATATATGCCCTTGTAAATGAAGTTGCAGTAATGATGAAAAGGGCTATTTTAACTGATAAGCCCAGCCGCAAGTTTTTGGATATTTTTAATGTTGTCATTGGTGCAACATTAGGATTAAACTTTGCAGGCAAAGAAGTTGAATGAGACTTTAATGGGAGGTCAGGTATGGATAACAAATACGCACTTGGCAGTACAAAAGTCGCCACAGAACATCATGAGGCGGTGCATAAATCCACCGTGCAAGCTAAAGCGTGTAAGTTTTGTGAAAGTCCTAATTTGGTGCTTTGCCCTACGATGCACGACCATAAGTGTTCGGATTGTGGTGAGTGGCAGCAAGATGTAGAAAAAAGCTATGCCACTGGTAGAAGCAGCGAATATTAATGCTTACTATTTTTCGTGACCGTCAGCTTCTAAATGTTTTAAATTAAGCTTGCGAAGCTTAGGCGCAAGTGTTGCAGTGGTTGCTACCACGCCTAGCGTCATCACCCCCCCAAATATCACCGATGGAATTAAGCCCATCAGCCTCGCCATGAGGCCAGATTCAAAAGCACCCAATTCGTTTGAAGAGCCAATAAATAAGCCATTGATGGAGGCTACTCTACCCCGCATGTGGTCTGGTGTGGCGAGTTGCATAATCGTGGTGCGGAGCACCACTGAAACGCCATCAAATATGCCCGAGAGCATCAAGAGTGCTGCTGCAAACCAGAAGTGCGGTGTGAGTGCAAAAGCGATAATGCACACGCCAAATCCAGCGACTGAAATAAGTAGTTTTTTTCCAGCATGTTCGTAAATTGGATGTTTAGCTAAATAAGCCCCAGTGATAATTGCACCGATGGCTGGTGAGGCGCGCAAAATACCAAGGCCTTCTGGGCCGTAGTGATAAATATCATGAATAAAAGCAGGTAACATCGCTACCGCGCCGCCAAATAGCACAGCAAACATATCCAACGCTTGGCCGCTCAAAATCACTTGATGGTTAAATACGAAACGCACGCCTTCGGCGATACCAGAGAAAATCGCTTTTTCTGCGACCACTTTAGGGGTGTGAACTTCAAGTGTGAGTAGCGCAATGCCCGAAGCGCAGGCCAACCCCGCAGAAACTAAATAAGCCACTTGTAGGCTAGTCCAGCCAACCAAAATGCCGCCGATCGCAGGGCCGGTGATTAGGCCAAACTGGAATGCAGCACTGCCGATGCTGGCGCCTTTTGCGTACTCCTGGCGTGGCATGATGGAGGCGAAAATCGCGCTGTATGTCGGCGCAATGAAAGCGCGTGCCAAGCCAATTAAAGCGATTGCGCCATAAATCCAAAATGTGGGGTCACCCGATAATTTTCCATTGGTGACCGCATAAACTAATAAAGCTGAAATCATAAGTGTGAATGAAGAGCTCACACCAAAGTTGCGCCTTGAGTAATGGTCGACTGCATAGCCTGCGAATAAAGCGGTGCAGAAGTATGGAATGATTTCAGCTAAACCAATCAGGCCAAGCGAGAGTGGGTCGTGGGTGATTTCGTATAAATGCCAACCCACAACGACCGCCATAATTTGGTAGGCGAGGACCATCAATACCCGATAGCTGAGTAGCTTAAAGAAACGCAAATTGCGAATTGGGTTTGCACTTTGATGTGCAGTTTGTGCAGTGTTTTTGACCATCAATTAATTACTGATTTTTTTGAAAGTGACCACTAACACATCTCGATAAGCAGGTTGTGTTTGATCTATTGGCACGATTGGGGTTACTCCGTGCATGCAGCGATGGTCGTTGACGATCGCAATATCCAAAGGCTCGGTCAGCGTAAAGCTATCCAAATTTTTGTGTTCTAAATCGTGCATGGTGGTCGTGCCGCTCGAGATATTTTGGCGCTTAACCATCATCACCAATACAAAATCCACACCATCACGATGCACACCCTCCGGTGTTGGTTTTCCCAAAGATTTATCGTTTGCCTCAATACGGAACTGATGACATTCAATGTGCCACGGCGTGTTTGGCATCAACTCACTAAATATTGTTTGGCAAAATTTCAGCACGGATTGCATGCTGTGGCTTTGCATGGTGCTCGTTTGTATTGCCTCAAAATTGCGGGCAATACCTCCGTTGAGGTTGTTGTAATCCAAGCTCTGGTAATGAGGTTGATGTGGCTCTAAAACGATTTCACTGCTACCCGATTGAGCGTTTAAGACCGCATAACGGCGGCGGCGATAGCGCCCACCATCCGCCATGTATTCATCTAATGGCATATCATTCCAGCTATCAGCAAACTGGTTCCAGTCACTCAATGCTTCTGCAGACTGTGCCAACAACCAAGCCTGCATCGATGCGCTTGGGCAAAAGCTAAAGCCTGTTTTTGCAACCGTCGTGAGCAAATCTTCACGCAGTTTGAGCAATGGATGTGTAGATGCCAAAGTGATTTTTTCCGGGAAAGAGTTTGCGCTTTGTTAGACGCAATAATTAAAGCAAGACCAACATGATAGCGAATAGACTGGAATATATAAAAATAATTTCAGCATTATTTGTGATTGATCAAAATATAATGCTTGATAACTCGAGGAGGCGAATGAATGAGCCAGCAATTTAAGTTGATGCGTGAGAAGCGGTTTTTACCATTCTTTTGTACCCAATTTTTGGGTGCGCTTAATGATAATGTCTTCAAAACCGCTTTAATTACGATGGCGGTATTCCACACGGCCGATTTGACTACGCTTAATGGCACGGCGGTTGCTACCTTATTGCCAGGAATTTTTATCCTGCCGTTCTTTTTGTTTTCTGCCACAGCTGGGCAAATTGCCGATAAGTATGAAAAGTCCCAACTCATTCGTTTAGTCAAAATCTTCGAAGTGGTGTTGATGCTAATTGCTGCGCTTGGTTTTTTGCTCCATGTGTTTTGGTTATTGGTGTTGGCGCTCTTGATGATGGGGATGCATTCCACTTTGTTTGGGCCAGTGAAATACGCTTATCTGCCACAACATCTTACTGAGCCTGAATTAGTGGGGGGTAACGGCATGGTGGAAATGGGTACATTTATTGCGATTTTGATTGGTCAAATTATTGGTGCAGGGCTTGGGATGCATGAGGGTGGTGAGCTGGGCACAGGTTTGAGTATTGTGAGCCTTGCGCTACTTGGCTATTTCGCCAGCAAGCAAATTCCAAGCTCGCCCGCGGCGGAACCCAGCCTCAAAATCAATTGGAACCCAATCACAGAAACAGGTCGCAATATTGCTTTTATTTGGAAGTCCCAGCAAATTTGGCTGGCTATTATTGGTGTCTCTTGGTTTTGGTTTTATGGCGCAACGTTGGTTGCGCAATTCCCCGTCTTTGCTAAAGATGTTTTACATGGCGATGAAAGCATTTTTATTCTCTTGCTTGCTATATTTTCAGTTGGCGTGGGGATTGGTTCACTGCTTTGCGAAAAGCTCTCTAAAGGTATCGTAGAAATCGGCTTGGTACCAATTGGCGCAATGGGCATGATGGCGTTTGGTGTGGATTTATACACTGCGAGCGCTAGTGGGATTGTCGATTGGCGGTTGCTAGCGGATATTGGTTTGATTGGTTTCTTTGGTGGGATTTATGTCGTCCCGCTTTATGCGCTGATTCAGTCTCGGGCACAAAAAACTCATCAATCTCGAGTGATTGCCGCAAATAACATTTTGAACGCATTGTTCATGGTGATATCCGCGGTATTTGCGATGGTGATATTTACGCTGGGTCTTAATATTCCGCAGTTATTTTTAATCACCGCGCTGATGAATGCCTTGGTGATTATTTACTTGTGTTTACGCCAGCCGGAATACTTTAATCGCATGAGAAGCTGGCGGCTCTAGTTCACGAGAAGTTGCTAGTTATCTTCACCCAAAGTTGCCAGCATATCAGCTTGGTGTTCTGCCGCAAGCGCGCCAATTAGTTCATCCATATCGCCCTCGGTAATCGCATCAATCTTATAAAGCGTAAGATTAATACGGTGGTCGGTGATACGGCCTTGCGGATAATTGTAAGTGCGGATGCGCTCTGAACGGTCGCCTGACCCAATCAAGCTTTTACGCTCACTCGCAATTTTTGATTGCTGTGCACGAACTTCGGCATCTTTAATTCGCGCGACTAACACGCTCATCGCTTGCGCTTTGTTTTTGTGTTGGCTACGGTCATCTTGGCATTCCACCACAATGCCTGTTGGCAAGTGGGTGATACGTACCGCTGAGTCTGTTTTGTTAATGTGTTGCCCGCCCGCGCCACTGGCACGGTAGGTATCAATACGAATTTCGGCAGGATTAATGACGACATCGCTGACTTCATCTGCTTCTGGCAATACGGCAACTGTACACGCTGATGTATGGATACGACCTTGTGTTTCAGTATCAGGCACACGCTGAACACGGTGGCCGCCCGACTCAAATTTGAGTTTTGAGTACGCGCCGTGCCCTTCAATTTTGGCAATAATTTCTTTATAACCGCCAACTTCAGATTCGCTTGCTGAAACGATTTCTACTTTCCAGCGTTGGCGTTCTGCATAGCGTGAATACATTCGGAATAAGTCGCCTGCAAAT
>Ga0208618_1000090_pt1 | contig 41421 bp, 29 predicted proteins | sample CryBogCBE18Jul08_FD_184585 | JGI IMG/M metagenome (GOLD analysis project Ga0208618, IMG submission 184585) | Freshwater microbial communities from Crystal Bog, Wisconsin, USA - CBE18Jul08 (SPAdes) | ecosystem: Environmental > Aquatic > Freshwater > Lake | place: Crystal Bog, Wisconsin, USA...
GGCGTGAGCCGCATAGGTGGCAGAGGAAAACTTGTCTTGCATGTCGCCCAATGACCTCTGCACCAAAGCCTCATCAGACGAGGCAACCGCTTGGTCCACACTTTGGAACAAGACACTGGCTTGCAGGGCTTGGCGGTTTTGCCAATATTGCCAGCCGTTCCAACCACTGTAGGCAGCCAACAGAGCAATCAAGATCCAAGTCAAAAGGGAGCCGTACTTGCTCCAAAAGTGTTTGATTTCTTCGAGCTGATCTTGCTCTTCGTGATCGAGTGAGGAGGCCATAGGATGGATCTTAGACAAAAATGTTAAAAAATAAAGGCTCGCGCGAGGCCTCCATCAAGGAGGAATGAGACTTTGGCTCAATGCCCAGCACCCATCGCGTCAACCATGCGATTGTAGGGCTTTAGCCCACTGCTCGAGGTTTTGAAGTGATTCTAATTTTTGGGCACCCACGCCGTCTCTGAGGGACTTCACCGTCACCTCACCTCTTGAGAGCTCCTCAGCACCAAATACCAGCGCGTAGGAGGCCCCAGAGGCGTCGGCTTTTTTGAATTGCGACTTCATGCTGCCCAGTTGAGCCCAGGGCTTGAGCTCATGCTCCCCTTGCTGCTCACTCAGGGTGTGAAGGCTCGGTGTGGCAGGCGCATGCATTTGCACACTGAGCCCCATGCGGCGCATGGCCTGTAAAGTCTTGAAGACCAAAGGCATGTGCTCGTAATCGGGCACCACGGCGTAAACATCGGGCACCGGGCGCTCAGAGCCCAACCCCTCTTCTTGGAGCAACTCCAAGACCCTCTCTACACCCAAGGCCCAACCAACGGCTGGCGCGCTCTTGCCGCCCAATTGTTCGATCAAGTGATCGTAACGCCCACCCCCACAAATGGTGCCTTGTGAGCCCAAACGATTCGTTACAAACTCAAAAACAGTCAAGTTGTAATAATCCATACCCCTGACCAAGCGTGGGTTGACGGTGTAGGCCAAGTGGTTTTCATCCAAAATGCGTTTGACCTCGTTCAAATGAGCCATGGATTGAGGGCTCAAAAAATCGATCAATTTGGGAGCGGCGTTGACCACCTCTTGCATAGAGGGATTTTTGGTGTCCAAAATCCTCAACGGATTGCTGTGCAGTCGCCGCTTGGCCTCTTCATCCAAAACACTTTCGTGCTGCTGCAAGTGATCGATCAGGGCCAAGCGATGGGCTGCACGCTCCTTGGGCTGTCCCAAGCTGTTGAGCTCCAAGCTCACATCCTTAAGCCCCAAGGTTTGCCACAGCTCATGGGCCATCAAAATCAATTCTGCATCGATCTCTGGCCCCCCAAAGCCAATGGCCTCAGCTCCGATTTGGTGAAACTGACGGTACCGTCCTCTTTGAGGTCTTTCATGGCGAAACATGGGGCCCATGTAGAACATGCGCCTAGGTCCATCGTAGAGCAAGTTGTTCTCAACAACCGCTCGCACCACACCCGCAGTCGCCTCTGGCCTTAGCGTGAGGTGCTCCTTGTTCAATCGATCCTCAAAGGAATACATCTCTTTTTCGACAATGTCGGTGACCTCACCCAAGCCTCTCACAAAAAGTGCCGAATGCTCCACAATGGGCGTTCTGATGTTGAGGTACTGGTAGCGGTGCATCAAACCCAACACACGCTCCTCCAACCACGCCCACCGATGTGAGTCTTGTGGGAGCAAATCGTTCATGCCTTTGACGGCTTTTATTTTTTCTGTCATTCAAACTCTCTCACGTCCACTTTATTAAACCAGTCCAACCAACGCTTGTCGAAAAAAAACTCTCGCTCCCTCGACTTGCCTCAAGCTCGAGGGGCAAATTTGCGCTGGATGTAATCATTGACCACTTGATGGAACTCTTGGGCAATGTTCTCACCCTTGAGGGTCATTGCCTTTTGTCCATCGATGAAAACAGGCGCCGCAGGCACCTCGCCCGTTCCTGGCAAGCTGATCCCAATGTCAGCGTGCTTGCTCTCACCAGGGCCGTTGACGATGCACCCCATCACAGCGACCTTCAAGCCCTCAACTCCCGGGTATTGGTGTTTCCAAATCGGCATTTGTCGCCTCAAGTCATCATCAATCGTCTTGGCCAACTCCTGGAAAGTGGTGCTCGTGGTGCGACCGCATCCTGGGCAAGCACTCACACTTGGCACAAATTGCCGAAGCCCCAAAGCTTGCACAATCTCAGAAGCAATGAGAACCTCTTGTGTTCTGGACTCTCCGGGCTGGGGAGTCAATGAGACTCGGATGGTGTCCCCAATGCCCTCTTGCATCAAAATACCCAAGGCGACACTCGAGGCTGCTGTGCCTCGGGTGCTCATGCCCGCCTCAGTGAGGCCCAAATGCAGCGCATGACGCGTTCTCGTTGCGAGCTCTCTGTAGACCGCAATCAGGTCTTGAACACCGCTGACTTTGCAGCTGAGGATGATTTGATTGGGCGACAAGCCAAGCTCCACGGCACGCTCAGCCGATTGTGTGGCCGACAAGATGAGAGACTCATACATGACTTGTTTGGCATCAAAGGGAACAGGCCTTTTCGCGTTCTCATCCATCAAAGAGGCCAACAGCTCTTGATCCAAACTGCCCCAATTCACGCCAATGCGCACGGCCTTGTCATAACGCACAGCAGCCTCAATCATTTGCGCAAACTGTTTGTCGTGCTTGTCTCCCTTGCCCACATTGCCTGGGTTGATTCGGTACTTGGAGAGCGCCTTGGCACATTCAGGATAGTCGGTGAGCAAGCGATGCCCGTTGTAGTGAAAATCTCCAATCAAAGGAACATCCACGTTCATGCGATCGAGCTGTTCTCGCAAATAGGGGACGGCCTGCGCTGCCTCAGGGGTGTTCACCGTGATGCGCACGAGCTCCGAGCCCGCTTGCCACAATTCCTTGACCTGAATCGCCGTTCCCACTGCATCAACCGTGTCGGTGTTGGTCATGGATTGAATGCGAACCGGTGCCTCACCCCCCACAGTGACCACGTTGCTGCCCCAAACCACACGCGCAGTCAGAGAGTTTCTCGCTCGTGGTTGAGCCAAAGCAATGGGGCCTTTTAAATCAGCAGATGTATTCATTTCAAGCTCAACCCTAAAAATTTCAACAATTGATTGTCATGTATTTTCAATTCACACCCATCCTGAAAAACCACGACCCCTAGGGGTGTGATCACGCCAACTATATCGGCTCAATGGGGATGACCCCATTTCGAGCGCGGCGTTCATGAACGCTCGTGCGATCCACCACTTCGCCTGCGAGTTGACCACAGGCGGCATCGATGTCGTCGCCTCGCGTCTTTCTAACCGTGCACACCAAGCCCGCCTCTTGCACGATTTGAGCAAAAGTGTTGACCTGGGCTGCCGAGGAGCGCTTCATTCCCGATTCTTTAAACGGGTTAAAAGGAATCAAATTGATTTTGCTAGGCATGGCCACACCACCCTTGGGTCGCAACAAGTCAATCAGTGCATGGGCATGAGAGACTTGATCGTTCACGCCCTCGAGCATGCAGTACTCAAACGTGATGAAGTCCCGGGGCGCGTAGCGCAAATACCCATGACAGGCCTGCATCAACTCTTTCAACGGATACTTTCGATTCAGGGGCACCAACTGATCTCTGAGCTCATCGGTGGGCGCGTGAAGCGACACAGCCAAAGCCACCGGAACATCCAAGCCCAGTCGCTCAATCATGGGCACCACGCCAGAGGTAGATACGGTGACACGTCTCTTGGAGAGACCATACGCGTGGTCATCGAGCATGATTTTCAAAGCCGGCACCAAAGCACTGTAGTTTTGCAGCGGCTCGCCCATGCCCATCATCACGACGTTGCTGATGACCCGCTCTTGAACGCCATGCTCAAGCCTGAGCTCCCTCTCCGCAAACCACAACTGAGAGATGATCTCAGCCGTGCTCAAATTGCGACTAAAGCCTTGATATCCTGTTGAGCAAAAGGGACAGCCCACAGCGCATCCAGCCTGAGAGGAGACACACAAAGTGCCACGATCACTCTCAGGAATGAAGACGGTCTCGATGAAATCGCCCTGCCCCACATCAAAGAGCCATTTTGTGGTGCCATCGGAGGACACCAGCTTCTTGCTGAGCGGATTGGCTTGGATGAAGGCCTTGAGCTTGAGTTGCTCTCTGAGTGACTTGGCCAAATCACTCATGTCATCAAAATTTTGAGCACCCTTTTGATGGATCCATCGAAACAACTGTGTGGCGCGAAAAGACTTTTCCCCAAGTCCTTGACAAAACTCGATCATTGAAGCGCGATCAAAATCAAGCAGTTGTTGCAACCCAGCACCTATTCAATGGAAAAAAGGTCCGAATGATCGGACCTCAAAGCGTTTCAAAACTCTCCTTGCAAGCGGGCAAAACAACACACCGCTGGCAAGAGGAGTCAAAATGGTCGATCAGTGACCGTAAACGTTCATTCCTGCAAAGAAAAACGCAATCTCGTGAGCCGCAGTCTCAGGGGCATCGGAGCCGTGAACAGCGTTGGCGTCAATGCTGTCGGCAAAGTCAGCACGAATGGTGCCGGCAGCAGCTTTCTTGGGGTCGGTGGCGCCCATCAAATCACGATTTTTGGCAATCGCGTTCTCACCCTCCAAGCACTGAATCATCACAGGACCAGAGACCATGAAGTCCACCAAATCTTTGAAGAAAGGACGCTCTTTGTGCACTGCATAAAAAGCCTCAGCCTCGCCTCTTGAGAGGTGAGCCATGCGAGCGGCCACCACTTTGAGGCCAGCAGCTTCAAAACGGGCATAAATTTGACCAATGACGTTTTTTGCAACAGCATCGGGCTTGATGATCGAGAGGGTGCGTTCTTTTGACATGTTCTGGTTTCTTTAATTCAAAGGTTGATCTCAAAAAACAGTCGACCAAGGGGAGTCATTCCCCTTGTGCGGGCCTGTTTTCAGTACAGCCCGCTATTTTAACCACTTATCATGACTTTTAGCGATTCCCGCGTTTGATATTGCCCCTTAAAGGCCTCTTGGGCGCAGCGGCTTTGTCCTCTTTTTGACGGGTGAAACTCTCCGCTCCGATGAAGCCCTGGGGTGCGGGCTCAGCTTGTGGGGTAGGAGCGCGCTTGCCCACCAAAGGGCGAGCCCGTGCAGGGCCTCTGCCTGGGGGCGTTGCGGGCTGAGCAATTCGGGGGGTTGAAGGTCTAGGACCAGCGCCCTTTTGTCCTGGTCTTGCGCGGTTGACCCTGGGAGCCTTGGCGGCTCCAACCGCTGCGCCTTGGTACGCATCATGCATGCCCGCAGCTTGCATCAAGTCTCTGATGTCGCGCTCTTCAAGCTCCATGAAAGCGCCTCGCTTGAGTCCTCTGGGCAGCACCATCATGCCGTAGCGAATTCGAATCAAGCGGCTCACCGCGTGACCCACCGCTTCAAACATCCTTCTCACCTCTCGGTTTCTTCCCTCACTGATCGTGACTCGGTACCAACAATTGGAGCCCTCGCCTCCACCATTCTCCAATGTAGAGAAGTGAGCAGGTCCATCATCAAGATTGACGCCTTCAAGCAATTTGGCTTTTTCCTCATTGGACAAAGCACCCAAAACCCTCACCGCATACTCCCGCTCCAGACCAAAGCGAGGGTGCATGAGTTGATTGGCCAATTCGCCAGAGCTGGTGAGGAGCAACAAGCCCTCGGTGTTCAAATCCAAGCGACCCACGGACTGCCACTTGCCTTGGTGGAGTCTTGGCAATTTTCTAAAAACGGTGGGTCGGTTTTGTGGGTCATCGTGAGTGACCACCTCACCCGCAGGCTTGTGATAAGCGATGACTCTGGCTGCTGGAGGGGAGATGCGAACGTGAATGGCTTTGCCATTGACGCGAACTTGATCTCCGTATTGAATCCTTTGGCCCACGTGCGCGGGTTCATTGTTGACCAAAATGCGACCCTGAACGATCAACCTCTCCATCTCAAGGCGGGATCCCAAGCCAGCCTGAGCCAACACTTTGTGCAGCTTTGGAGACTCGGCCTGAGGCGGCAGAACCCGCTTGTTGGGGATTTCATGACCGCTTGCAGAAGATTGCAATGACTCGTCAAATTCACCAGAAACCACATCCTCAAAGCGAATCGGACTGTCCAACTCAACATCGGCGGCTTGCAGCTGCGCGTCTTCGGGGTGGACATCCGATTGACTCAAGTGTCCAAGATCTGAATCAACTCCCCCATCTTGCGTTTGGGGTGGAGTGGCGGGAGTATTGGCTTGATTCATTCATGGGCCCCATGATTGGGGTCTGTTTGGGTGGTGTCAGGAAAAGTGCCTGAGTGAGCTTGATCAGATTCGGCAGCTTCATGAGCTTGGGTTGTTGTCGCGTCACCCCCCTCATGAGCCGCTTCAAAAGCGGAATTTTGCTCCTCAGAGCCACTCAAGGGAAAGGGAAGCTCTTGGGTGAACACGTCCACGTGCTGCAAGGAAGTCACCTCCTCGCCAGCGAGGGTGGACTCGAATTGGGCAAAGCTGGCCTGAGCTTGCTCAGACAAGGGCTCTTGTCGAAGTTGCTCAATGGAGGACAACCCCAAATCGTCTAAAAACTGCTTTGTGGTGGCAAAGAGTGCTGGTCGACCCACCGCTTCTTTGTGGCCGATCACCTCCACCCAACCACGGTCCTCGAGTTGTTTGATCACCAAAGAGTTGATCGTGACACCACGAATGTCCTCCATCTCCCCTCGGGTGACGGGCTGGCGGTGGGCAATGATGGCCAAAGTCTCAAGAACAGCACGACTGTATTTGGGTGGTTTTTCTGGATGCAAACGGTCCAAAAAGTACCGCATCGAGGGGCGACTTTGAAATCTCCAACCATGTGCCACCTCAACGAGCTCAATGCCTTTGAAGGTGCACTCTTGCTGAATGTTTTGCAACAGCGTCTTGATCGTGTCTGGAGAAACCTCATCCGCAAAAAGCACCCTCATGTCCCTGACAGACAAAGGCTGCACAGAACAAATCAGCGCGGTCTCGAGGATGCTTTGGGCCTGCGAGGTCAACATGAAAAAAACTCCAAGAATAAATGCCTAGCGCCCTATGGCGATGAGGCTGGACTGAGATCATTGCCCATGAAACGGACCCAAAACATTGAGCCCAACTTGGGTGCAATTCAATCAAAGCCCCAAACATTTGGCATTGTGCCCCTCAAAGCAAAACATGCATTTGAGCACGACAACTTGCTGCAACGCACAATGAACAAGCCAAGTGGACAGCGAATAAAGCCCCTGTGTCAATCCAAAATCATGTCCACAGGAATATTCTTCAAATTGTAACTGAGTCCCAGCTCTTGGCTAGCCAATTGCAAATCATGAGGCCAAGGTGCACTCCAAGACATGTGCTGTCCTGTGAAGGGGTGATCCAAGCTCAAGCGAAAGGCATGCAAGGCTTGCCTGGACAATGACGCTATGGCACGCCCCCCATAGAGGGTATCGCCCACCAAAGGAAATCCCTGCCAGGCCAAATGCACCCTGATTTGGTGTGTTCGACCCGTGTGCAGTTGACAATAAATGAGCGCATGTTGGTCGTGATTGGCCAAACTCAAGCATGACGTGTGAGCGCTCTTACCGGATTGGGTTGCCAAATCCACCACAGCCATTCTGAGGCGGTTTCTGGGGTCTCTCCCAATGGCTTGGTAGACCTCCATGCGTTTGCCAACGGGACAGGCCCCTTGGACCAAGGCCAGGTACTCACGGTGAACCTGCCTTTGGGCAATCATTTGAACCAATTTGTCCATGCACTCGCGGCTTTTGGCCACCACCATCAAGCCGCTTGTGTCTTTGTCCAAGCGGTGAACAATGCCAGCCCTGGGAACGAACTTGGCCTGAGGGTCCATGTGCAAGAGTCCATTGAGCATGGTGCCCGACCAGTTGCCTGGGGCGGGATGAACAACCAAACCAGCGGGCTTGTTGATCACCCGCAAATGCTCGTCCTCAAACAGCACTTCAAGAGGGATGTCTTGAGGCACAAAAGCCAGACTTTGCTCTGTTGGCTTGAGTTCAACCTTCACCCTCATGCCCGCCCTCACCTTGGAAGATGGTTTGTAGACTTTCTCGGCGTCGGGGGCCTCAGAGGCAAACAAACTTTGCGTGGGCAGGACCTGAATTTGACCATCCAAGAGCAGTCGCTGCAGGTAACTTCTGGTGAATTCGGGCAACAATTCACTCAAAGCCATGTCCAGTCGCTTGCCATGCAATGGTGTGCCGATCTCCATCTCTCTCACCTCTTCACCCTCATTTGGGTTCATTTGCAAGGCGGGATCGAAAAAATCTTCTGCTTCTGGCTCAATTATGCTCAGCTTGTCATGCGTCATGGCGGATAATGTGGGAGGTGATCATTTGAATTTTAAAAAAAGGTGTTGTGTGATTCGACTCTCTCCATTATCACTTGTCTTAAACCTTTTGTTGTCGGTCCTCTTCACGGCGCTTGTCTCAGGCTGCTCAAGCAGTGACTACGATGAAACGGTTGATTGGTCTCCCGAGCGCATTTACGCCGAGGCCAAGGACAACTTGAACAACAAAATTTACGACAAAGCCATTGGTCTATACGAAAAATTGGAAGGCCGGGCTGCTGGCACCGTGCTCGCTCAACAAGCACAACTTGACAAGGCGTATGCCCAACTCAAGAGCGGTGAAGCAACCACGGCCATCGCCACCTTGAATCGCTTCATCAAAATCAATCCCGCCTCTCCTGCCATTGATTACGCGATTTACTTGAAAGGTGTCGCCAACTTCAACGATGACTTGGGCTTTCTCTCCTCCTTCATTCAAGAGGACTTGTCCGAGCGAGACCAAAAAGCAGCGAAAGAGTCCTTTGAGTCTTTCAAAGAGTTGGTGACACGCTTTCCCAACTCAAACTACGCAGAGGATGCCAAGCTCAGAATGCACTACATCGTGAATGTGTTGGCCCAGTCTGAGGTGAATGTGGCCCAGTTTTATTACAAAAAAGGGGCCTACATCGCAGCCATCAACCGCGCTCAAGCGGCGATCAATGAATACCGCGGTGTACCCGCCATTCGTGAGGCCTTGATCATATTGCGTGACTCTTACGATCACTTGCGACTCACCGAGCTCAAAGAGGACACGCAACGCATCTTGGTCAAGTCCTTTCCCGACACCTACGATCAACCCGTGGGCGTGAACGCCAAGGTCAAGCCTTGGTGGAGGCCTTGGTAAGACGAGAGAGCCCCGCGAGCAAAGCCTCTTCACTTGAGGCTTTGGCCATGGGAGGCAATGCGGCCATGAGTCTTTTACCGTAACCCGTGCCTGAGAGCCGGGTGTCACAAACCACCAACACCCCTTTGTCGCTTTCACGCCGGATGAGTCTTCCCGCGCCTTGCTTTAAGGACACTGCCGCTTCGGCCAAAAAGTAGTGATTGAAGGGACTTTTACCCAAAGACTCCAGCCTCTTGGATTTGGCTTGAACCATCGGATCATTGGGTGGGGGAAAAGGCAATTTGTCGATGATGACGGCTTGTAATGCATCACCTGGCACATCAAACCCCTCCCAAAAGGAGGCCGATGCCACCAAGACGTAGGCCTTTTCATCAACCCCTTGAGAGGCCGATCTGAAGCGTTGCATCAACTCCGTTTTGGAGCCCTCACCTTGCGCCAAGACTTCAATTTGGGGATCATCCTTCAAGAGCGTTTTAAGCCTCTCGCTGATGTCCTTTAAGGCACGCAAGGTGGTGGTGAGCACGAGTGTTCGGCCACGCAAAACGCGAGTGATCTTTTGGGCCAGTTCACTCACCTCTTTGCCATGATCTGCGTGACTGGGCAAGACCATGCCCTTGGGCACAAAGAGCACGGCTTGTTTGGGGTAGTCAAATGGACTCTTGACTTGCAAGACTTGAGCACTCTCGAGCCCACAAGGCTGTGTGAACCAAGATAGGTTCGCGTCATGGCCCAAAGTGGCCGAGGTGAAAATCCAACTCTTGATGGGAAATGCGTTCGACAAACTCGAGCCATCTTGGCTCTCATGGGTTAAAGGCGAGTCACTCGTGACTTCACCCACTGGTTCTTCGCTTTCGCTTTGGGGGCGGTTGAGCTCAACGCCAGCGATCAACTCGTTGGAGGACAAACTGGCTTGCCCCTTGATGCGTGGCTCCAAAATGTGTGCGATCTCAAGCGGGGCTTGCACCAGCCTCACACTCCCGCCCAACTCAACCCACCGCACACAACCCTCCTTGGTGGCTTGAGCAAAGACGTGCGTGAGCACAATCGCAGACTCAAACCTCTCGAGCAACCTCATCCACTCGGGCGCACTCTCACTCAAGGGCTCAATCGCCTCTTGGGCCAATGTGAGCACTTCCTCAATTTGCGCCAGGGCTTGATTCCATTCCTCCACTTCAAGCCCCTCTGGAGCGCTCTCACCCCAACCCAACTTTTGACCTCGATCAAGTGCAGAAAACGTGGCCTTGAGCGTTTTGCTCGCCAACTCCAACTTGGAGGACAAGGTCTGCCACTCACCGAGCCCCTTGCCCGAGCTCACACCGAGCGCCAACAAGTCTGTGGCCAACTCCATCAATTGATAGGAGCTCAACTGTTCACCTAAAAAATTGATCCCAATTTCGTTGAGTTGGTGTGCCTCATCGAAGATCAAGACCTGCGCATTGGGCAAGAGCTCAGCCATGCCCGTTTCTTTCATGGACAAATCGGCAAAAAACAAATGGTGATTGATCACGACCACATCGGCGGCCAAAGCCTCTCGCCTGGCCAAAGCCACGTGACAAGACTTGTACTGTGGGCACTCACTGCCCAAACAATTGTCCCGGGTTGAGGTGATCATGGGCATGAGTGGAGACCTCTCGTCCAAGGCCTCAAGCTCACTCAAGTCCCCAGTTCGGGTGGTGAGCGACCAGCGTTCAACTTTGGCCAAGAGGTTCACCACATAACGATCAGGAAACAAGCCCTCTTGCCTGGACTGGGCCAGTCGATACAAACAAACGTAATTGGCCCTCCCCTTGAGGAGCGCCATTTGAGTGGGCAAATTCAAAGCCTTGATGAGAGCGGGCAAATCCCGACCAAAGAGCTGATCTTGAAGCGTTTTGGTGGCGGTGGAGATCACCACCTTCTCCCCACTCAAGAGTGCAGGCACCAGATAAGCGAATGTTTTTCCCACACCCGTGCCCGCCTCAACCACCAATGCACCGCCGTGAGAGATGGTGGATGCAACGGCTTGGGCCATGCTGGTCTGACCCTCGCGCGGGCGAAAGTGAGGATCCACTTTGGACAAGGGGCCATCATGAGCAAACATTTGACCCACTCGAGCCTCAAGGGCACCCGAGTTCATTGGCGCATTCAAGGCAAAGCCTTTCGATTATTCCCAATCGTTGGATCTGGCAAAGCAGCTGCGGGATTGGTTTTTTCTGCCAGCTTCCTTTTCACCGCAGCCTCATGCTCTTTGGCTTCGTTTTGTTTTTTCTCATACGCCGCTTGGGCTTGAGTTTGTGCCTCAAGGCTTTTGCCAGCATGTGGGGCCTTGAGATATTGCTGAGAACTCAAATCGTCCTCCGCCATGGGTGTCAACTCGGTGCCAGCTCGCTTGGCGTCGTGTGATTGAAGCGCTTTTTCGTGCTCGAGCATGTGCTGATCAAACGCTTTTTCATGCTCTTTGGCTTGAGTCTCTTTTTTTTGAAGCTCCAAAGGGCTTTGTTTGTTTTGAAGGGTCTCTTTTTTATCAGCCGCTTTGATGGCACGCTCTTGAACTTTGATTGCGTGCTCCACTTGCTTGAGCTCGCGCATTTGTGCATTCTTTCTTGCCATCACATCCAGCTTGCAATCGGTCACTGTGAATTTGCTCTCGCAAGCTTTGATGTCCGACTCAAACTTGGCCATCACTGAGTTTTGAAGCGCTTCGTTGTCTCGCCTCTCAATGGAGAGTCGCTCAAGCGTAGAGTCTTTCTCAGCCGCTCGCCAAAAAGGGGCATCCAGAGACTCGCTCGCAGAGATCGAATTGGATTGGCTTAGGGTTTGTGCAGACTCAAGGGGGAGCTCGGCTTGAGCGCTCGATGTGGGTTGCAATGCGCAAATGAACACACTCAAAACCACACGCATGGGCCACAAGAACTGAGGAGCCCTGAAGCCTTCAGACTTTGGCTCAAGAGACAAGAGGAGAAAAACCCCTTTTAGGCTAGACAATGGCGGTATCCACCACCCTTTTCTCAAGCGCCAAGAATTCACTGGATTGCATTTCACGCAAGCGAGAAACGGTTCTTGGGAATTCATGGGATAAAGGGCCTTCGAGGTAGAGATCTTGAGCGGGAACTTGGGCACTGATGACCAGTTTGATGCGTCGATCATACAAAACATCCACCAACCACGTAAAGCGCCTGGCTTGTGAGGCCATGTTAGCGGACATCTGGGGAACATTGCTCAAAAAGACCGTGTCAAATCGATTGGCAATCTCCAAATAGTCGTTTTGAGATCGAGGACCATCGCACAAAGCCTTAAAGTCAAACCACACCAAATCCCCTTCTCGCCTCAAGGCTTGAATTTGTCTGGCCTCAATGTCGAGCACAGTGGACTCGGGCTCGTGAGTGCTCAATTTATTGAATGTAGAGGTCATGGCCTCATGAGAGCGGGCATCACAAGGACTCAGGTACAGATCCACTTGCTCCAGGGTTTGGCGACGATAGTCCACCCCATTGTCAACGTTGATCACCTCAAGCTGCGCATTCAAAAGATCAATGGCAGGCAACAACCGGTCTCGGTGCAAGCCATCAGGATACAAATCATCGGGCCTGAAATTTGACGTGGTCACAAAGCCCACTCCACTCTCGAACAAAGCGACCAACAACCTGTGCAAGATCATTGCATCGGTGATGTCTGCGATGTGAAATTCATCAAAACAAATCAATTGATAGCGTTTGGCCATTTGACGACCCAACACACTCAAAGGATTGACCTGCCCTTGAAGCGCATTGAGCTCATGGTGCACCTCGCGCATGAATTCATGGAAATGAAGTCGAGTCTTGCCTTTGACTTGCACGGAATTGAAAAAACAATCCATCAAAAAGCTTTTTCCCCTTCCCACCCCCCCATAGAGATAGACCCCTTTGGGAATGGAGGGAGACTTCAAGGCCCTGGACCACCACTTTTGTTGAGTGCGAGCGTAAGCATCCCACTCCATGGCGCAACGCTCAAGCGCGTGAATGCCCTTGAGCTGAGCTGGATCGCTTGCAAAGCCTCGGGTCGCAAGCTCCCTTTCATATGCAGCCAGCACAGCAGTCATGAGCAAAAACCCAGCATCAAAATGTCAAGTCAATCATCAAAAGTTCAAAGTTCTCTTGTCCACAGCAAGCGCCGCCTCTTTGGTGGCCTCGCTCAGTGAAGGGTGGGCGTGACAGATGCGAGCAATGTCCTCGCTGCTGGCTCTGAACTCCATGGCCACCACCGCCTCAGCAATCAATTCACTGGCTGAGGGGCCGATGATGTGAACACCCAAGATCTCATCGGTCTTGTCATCGGCCAAGAACTTGACCATCCCAGTCGTGTCGCCCAAGGCTCTGGCACGACCATTGGCCAAAAATGGGAACGTACCCGATTTGTAGCCACGTCCGCTGCTCTTGAGTTGTTGCTCGGTTTGACCAACCCATGCAATCTCAGGATGTGTGTAAATCACCCAAGGCACGGTGTTGAAGTTCACGTGTGCATGTTGGCCAGCGATGCGCTCAGCGACCGCCACACCCTCTTCTTCGGCCTTGTGAGCGAGCATGGGCCCCCTCACCACATCACCAATCGCCCAAACATTGGGCAAGGCCGTGGCACAGTCGTCATTGACTGCAATTGCTCCGCGCTCATCAACAGCCAAGCCCACATGCTCCAGACCTAAACCATCGGTTTGGGGAATGCGACCAATGGAGACGATCAATTTATCAGCATCGATGCTTTGCGCTTCACCTTTGGCGTTGGTGTAGTTGATGCTCACTTTTTTAGCACCCACTTTGACATCCCCCACCTTCACACCCAGCTCAATTTTCAGACCCTGCTTTAAGAAGAGCTTGTGCGCTTCTTTTGCAATTTGCTCATCGACTGCACCCAAGAATTGGGGTAAGCCCTCTAGGATCGTGACCTCTGAGCCCAAACGTCTCCAAACCGAGCCCATCTCCAAACCGATGACGCCTGAGCCAATCAACACCAACTTCTTGGGCACAGACTTGATTCTCAAAGCACCATCGTTTGAGAGAACATTCTCTTCATCAAAAGCAGCTTGTGGCAGCGCTCTGGCCTTGGAGCCCGTTGCGATGATGATGTGCTTGGCAGTGATGACTTCTTGAGACTTCTCTGAAGACACCTTGATGGCGTATCCGCCCTCCACTTTGGAGTCAAAAGATCCCTTGCCGTGAAAAAACGTGACCTTGTTCTTTTTAAAGAGGTATTGAATCCCGTCGTTGTTTTGTTTGACCACTTGGTCTTTTCGAGAGAGCAAAGTGGGCAAGTCCAAGCTCAAACCTTTGATTTGAATGCCGTGCTCTGCAAAGTGGTGACCCGCTTGCTCAAAGTGCTCAGACGACTGGAGCAATGCTTTGGAGGGGATGCAGCCCACGTTGGTGCAAGTCCCACCCAATGCAGGGCCACCTTGCTCGTTGGACCAAGCATCAATACAGGCAGTCTTTTGCCCCAACTGAGCGCTGCGAATGGCGGCAATATAGCCACCAGGGCCGCCTCCAATGACGATGACATCAAAATGTTGACTCATGATAGGACTCAATCCCTTCAAAGAAGTTTGGAAATAAAAAAATCAAAATGCAAGCACTGCATCCCATGCAGAACATGAACTCACGCAGGCTTTGTTGCGCCAGGAGTCCAAGTCATTGCAAAACAAGGACTCCTGGGGATTGGGATGCCCAAGGTGCTTAAATGTCAAAGAGCAAGCGAGCTGGATCCTCAAGTGCCTCTTTCATGGCCACCAAGCCCAAAACGGCTTCACGACCATCAATGATTCGGTGATCGTAGCTCATGGCCAAGTAGTTGATGGGTCTCACGACAACTTGGCCGTTTTCCACCACCGCACGGTCCTTGGTGGCGTGAACCCCCAAGATGGCAGACTGAGGAGGGTTGATGATGGGAGTAGAGAGCATGGAGCCAAATACTCCACCATTGGAGATGGAGAAAGTTCCACCGGTCATCTCTTCAATGCCCAACTTGCCGTCGCGCGCTTTGGCACCAAACTCGGCAATTTTCTTTTCAATATCGGCAAAGCTCATTTGATCGGCGTTTCTGAGAATGGGCACCACCAAGCCACGGGGCGAGCCCACAGCGATACCGATGTCAAAGTAGCCGTGGTACACGATGTCATTGCCATCGACAGAGGCGTTGAGCACGGGGTATTTCTTGAGCGCATGAACCGCCGCCTTCACAAAGAAGCTCATGAAGCCAATTTTGACGCCATGCTCTTTTTCGAATTTTTCTTGAAAGCGCTTTCTCATCTCCATCACTGGAGCCATGTTGACTTCGTTGAACGTGGTCAAAATGGCATTGGTCGACTGGGACTGCAACAACCTCTCAGCAACACGAGCGCGCAAACGGCTCATGGGCACACGTTGCTCGGGTCTGTCACCCAAATCAACGCTTGGAGCACTCACCTGTGGCAAAGCTTTTTGAACCACTGTGGAGGGCATGGACGGCGCGGCAACTGCGGAGCCAGAGGCTGCAGCTTGCAATGCATCGGCTTTGGTCACGCGTGCATCCTTGCCTGTGCCAGCAATGGCGTTCACATTCAGGTTGTTCTCGGCAATGATCTTTTGCGCAGCAGGCATCGCAATGCCAGCCCCTTTTTGTGAACTTGCAGCTTGTGCAGCAGCTTGAGCGACTGGCGCAGCAGATGCAGCAGGAGCGGCAGCTGGTGCTGCTGCAGGAGCAGCAGCGCCTGCAGAGGCCACTTGAGCCGTGTCAATTCGTGCGATCAACTGATCGGAGGCCACAGTGGCACCATTGGCTTGCACCAACTCGATGAGCACGCCAGATGAAGGCGCTGGCACTTCCAAAACAACCTTATCGGTTTCAATTTCAATCAAAATTTCATCGGCTGTGACCGCTTGGCCAACCTGTTTTTTCCACTGCAACATGGTGGCCTCGGCCACTGACTCAGAGAGTTGGGGGACTTTAACTTCAACAATAGACATGATGATCTTTCAGATGTACTGGACTAAATTATTTGGTGAGCAAAAAACCTTTGAGCTTGGCAAATGCGCCTTCGATCAAAGATTTTTGTTGTTCTTGGTGCAGGTGCGAGTAGCCTACAGCGGGTGAAGCTGAGGGTGCACGACCTGAATAACCCAAGCGCTGGCCTTCAATCATGTTTTCATGAATGTAGTGCTGCACAAAGAACCAAGCACCTTGGTTTTGGGGTTCATCTTGGGTCCAAACAATCTCAGTGACGTTTGGATATTTCTTCAACTCAGTGGAGAAGGCCTTGTGTGGGAAGGGATAGAGTTGTTCAATGCGAACAATGGCAACGTCATCGTGACCTTTTTCTTCGCGCTTTTTGACCAAATCGTAGTAAACCTTACCCGAGCAAAGCACCATGCGCTTGACCTTGGATGGCGTCAAATCTCCAGAATCCGGAATCACCGTTTGGAATCCACCTTTGGTGAACTCGGACAGAGGTGAGGCCGCTTCCTTGTTGCGAAGCAGGGATTTGGGCGTGAAGATGATCAAAGGCTTTCTGAGATTTCTCACCATCTGGCGGCGCAGAATGTGAAAGATCTGGCTGGCCGTTGTGGGTTGAACGATCTGCATGTTGGAGTCAGCGGCCAATTGCATGAAACGCTCTACGCGAGCGGAACTGTGCTCAGGACCTTGACCCTCGTATCCATGGGGGAGCATCAAGGTGATGCCGTTGACTCGGCCCCACTTGACCTCGCCCGAGGCGATGAACTGATCAATCACAACTTGAGCGCCATTGGCAAAGTCGCCAAACTGCGCTTCCCAAATCACCAATGTATTGGGATCATTGGAGGCGTAACCGTACTCAAAGCCCAAAACGGCCTCTTCAGACAAAATCGAGTCAATGACCACGAAAGGCGCTTGATTTTCAGAGACGTTTTGCAAAGGCACATAAGTGCCTGTGTCCCACTTTTCGCGGCTTTGATCGTGAATCACTGCATGGCGGTGGGTAAATGTTCCACGGCCACAGTCCTCACCGGACAAGCGAACAGGAAATCCACTGGCCACCAAAGAGGCCAAGGCCATGTGCTCACCCATGCCCCAATCAACAGGGATATCGCCTCTGCCCATGGCGGCGCGGTCATCATAGACCTTGCGAACCAATTGATGAGGCGTCACTGAGGAAGGAATGGTGGTGATTTTCTCGGACAAACGCTTCCACTCTGAGAGCGGAATGGCCGTGTCGCCCGCATCGGTCCATTTTTTGCCCAAGTATGGAGACCAATCGACCACGAACTGGCTCTTGAAGTTGGTCACAATGGGGTCAATGGCATGACGTCCCGCATCCAAAGCAGCTCGATAGGCTTTGACCATATCGTCACCCAAGGATTCTCCAAAGCCTTGAGAGCCCAAGCGATCGGCATAGAGTTTTCTGGTGCCTGGATGGGCTGCGATTTTTTTGTACATCAAAGGCTGGGTGAGGGACGGTGTGTCTTGCTCGTTGTGACCCAACTTTCTAAAGCAAATGATGTCCACCACCACATCTTTGGAGAACGTCATTCTGAACTCAAGGGCCAATTGTGTGGCCAAAGCGACCGCTTCTGGATCATCACCGTTGACGTGCAACACTGGCGACTCGATCATTTTGACCACGTCTGAACAGTACAAGGTGGACCTAGAATCCCTGGGATCAGAGGTGGTGAATCCGATTTGATTGTTGATCACAATGTGCAACGTGCCACCCGTGTAATATCCACGAGTCTCGGCCAAGGCGAGCGTTTCCATCACGACGCCTTGTCCCGCAAAAGCAGCGTCACCGTGAACGAGCACAGGCAACACTTGACGACCTTTGGGGTCTCCCCGTCTGTCCATCCTGGCACGAACCGAGCCTTCAACCACGGGGTTGACGATTTCCAAATGAGAGGGGTTGAAGGCCAAACTCAAATGAATGGGGCCTCCAGGGGTGGTCACGTCCGAGCTAAAGCCTTGGTGATACTTCACGTCTCCACTGGGCAAATCCTCTGGAGCGGTGTGATCGAACTCTGCAAACAAATCCGCTGGCAATTTACCCATTGAATTGACCAGCACATTCAAACGACCACGGTGGGCCATGCCAATCACAATCTCTTGTATACCCGAGACACCCGCTTGCTGAACCAACTCATCCATGGAGACGATGAAGCTCTCGCCACCTTCGAGTGAAAAGCGCTTTTGTCCAACGTACTTGGTGTGTAAGAAGCGCTCAAGGCCTTCGGCTGCTGTTAGACGCTCGAGGAGACGCTTTTTCTTGTCCGCAGAAAAATTGGGCTTGGAGCGAATGCCCTCCAATTTTTGCTGCCACCATTTTTTGTGCTCTTGATTGGTGATGTAGTTGAACTCAGCACCGATGCTTCCACAGTAAGTTTCTCTGAGTGCGTTGAGCAACTCTCTCAAACTCATGCGGTCGCGACCAAAGAACATGTTGCTCGTGTCAAAAACCGCCTCTTGGTCAGCATCGCTGAAACCATAAAAGGCAGGATCGAGCTCAGGAATGGCCTCTCGCTCGACACGCTTTAACGGATCTAGATCGGCCCAACGCACACCCACATTGCGGTAGGCGGCAATGAGCTGCTGCACAGCAGTGCGCTTGCGGCCCATCTCAGCATCTTGGGACGCCATCACGACTTTGGTGCCACCTTGTTTGGCGCGCTCAGCAAAGGCGTTGATCACCGGTTGGTGAGCCACATCGCGAGCACTCGAACCGTCCACTGCAGGCACATGCTGCAATGCATCGAAATACAAGCGCCATGTCTCAGGCACAGAACCTGGGTTGGCTAAATAATTTTCGTAAAGCTCTTCAACATAGGGAGCGTTGCCCCCGAAGAGATATGTGTTACCTGCGTAAGCATGGTATTGAGACGCGTTATCGCTCATTGCGCTGACCTCCGATTCCCTCTGGGAAACATTAGCTGGTTAAAAGAAAACCTCCCGCGACACGGCTGGACCGGTTAGCGGATGCGACTGTGGCTGGAAGGGCCTAAGTGTTTAGCTATTGTGCCACCAAAAGACTGTTTGAGACGAACTTGCCATCAATTTTTTCAATCAAGAGGGTCCCTAAACCATCAAATTGTGATCAACTTCCTCAAAAGATGAAGGCTTTTTATAACCCTAAAGGTTCCATTTCGACCTACACAATGAGTTGTTGGATCGATTTGAAGTGCTCATGTTCAGCCGTCTCAAGCCACTCAAAGAGCACCATCTCTGTGGTCACCAATTCAACCCCAGCACTGGCCAAACGGTCCAAAGCTGCATCTTTGCTGCTTTGGGCCCTAGAGCCACAAGCATCGATCACCGCAAAAACCTCAAACTCCTCATCCACCAAGTCCAAGGCCGTTTGCAGCAAACAAATGTGAGCTTCACAACCTGCGATCACGATTTGTGGGCGCGTGGGTTGATTAGACTGAGGTTTTTGCAAATGCTTGGGCAAACTTCTGGCGTTTCCAGCCGGGGCTTGGGGTTTGGGACGCAAACACTCAATGAGTCCCTCATCGCAGGCGGAGAAATGCATTTTGGGCAAGGTTTGCTGGCACCAACTGCGCCAACTCAAAGGGTTGGCGCCCAACTTGGAGGGATTTTGCTCAGTGGCCCAAATGGGGACCATCAAAGCGCGAGCCGCTTGGGCCAGCACATGGGCTTTTTCCAAAACACCCTCTGCGTGCTCAATGACTGGCATGAGTTTTTCTTGAAAATCAATCAAAACCAACTGAGAATCTTCTGCAATCATTTTCATTCTGACACCTCCACAACCCATCGACCTTTGAGCAAACCTTGCCTGAGCGCTTGCGCCTTTTGAACCGCGCCTTGCAGTGAAACGACCTGCGTGATGCGCTTGAGTTTGGCCAAATCCAAATCCTTGGCCAACCTTGTCCAAGCCTCCTGCCTGAGCGCGATGGGCGCCATGACAGAGTCAATGCCCACCAAGCTCACCGAGCGCAAAATAAAAGGCATCACCGTGCTTGGCAAATCGGCTCCCTGAGCCAAACCGCAGGCGGCCACCACACCAGCGTATTTCGTTTGTGCCAAAGCATTGGCCAAGGTGTTTGAGCCCACGCTGTCAATCACCCCAGCGAATCTCTCCTTTTGAAGGGGCTTACCAGCCTCGGACAACAAAGCCCTGTCGATCACCTCTTTGGCACCTAAATCTCTCAAAAAGCCATGCTCCTCGGACTTTCCACTCGAGGCCACAACCGAATAGCCCAGCGAAGACAACAAGGCCACGGACATGGAGCCCACACCGCCACTGGCACCGGTGACCAAGACCTCGCCGCTACTGGGCACAACACCATGGCGCTCAAGCGCCATGACACAAAGCATTGCGGTGTAGCCCGCGGTTCCAATGGCCATGGATTCAAGCGCAGTCAATGACTGGGGCAAACGCACCAAACCACGACCTGGCACGACCGCTTGCTGAGCCATCAGCCCAAAACTGGTCTCACCCATGCCCCAACCGTTGTGAATGGCCCATTCACCAACGGCCCAACCAGGATCCTTGGACTCCATGACGACACCTACACCATCGATACCAGCCACCATGGGCCAACTGCGCACCACGGGGGCAGTATTGGTGATGGCCAACGCATCCTTGTAATTCAAACTGGAATACTTGACGCCCAAGCGCACCTGCCCAACTTGGAGCTCAACGCTTTGCAAACTCTCTAGACCCACCCAAAATTCAGGCTCTTTTTTAAGAACCAAGGCTTTGAACATAAGCTACTCCCCAAAGCTGTTCAACGTTAACAGCACCACACTCTCCAGCGCGGGCCAACCCACAGTGTATGTGTTTTTTCCATCTCTGAGCTGTGCAGCTGAGAAGTGTCCAAGAGCACTTAGAATGCCACCCATGCGTTCGATCTTGTTCTTGTTGACCGTCTTTTTTTGCCTAGGCGTTTGGGCTGCTCCAGCCAACCGCCCAGACGAAGATGTTGAGCGCTTTTTGAGTGAAGAAGGCCTCACGCAAAGGGTCATTCAACTTCGCCAATCTGTGAGCGATCAAGCCAACGCATTGGTGATCAATGCCATGGGCTTTTTGGGAGTCCCCTATCACAGGGGAGGGACAAACTCCACAACGGGGTTCGATTGCAGCGGCTTTGTGCGAGCCATGTTTGAGCAATCCATTGGTATTCTTTTACCGCACCGCGCACGCGACCAAGCTCAGGTGACGCAAAACGTGAGCGTTGAAGAACTCAAACCAGGTGACTTGGTCTTTTACAACACCATGCGATCTGCATTCAGTCATGTCGGCATATACGTTGGAGACGGCAAATTCATTCACTCGCCCAAGACAGGCGAGAGCATTCGCATTGAAGACATGAGACAGGCCTATTGGGCCAGGCGATTCAATGGCGCAAGGCGAGTGACGCAATTGGGTAAATCGCCCTTGGATGCACTGTCCTCGATCTCAAGCTTGCCAGGCCTCTCAGAGCTGCTCAAACGACAAAAGGAAGAAACCAAAACCAACTTAAGCAATGTCCCTCAAGTCAACAACAACTCTGCTTTGACTTCGCTACCAGGTGCCTCTACACAAGCCTCCAACCCCAACAGCTTGCCCAGTTTTCCTGCAAGCTCAAACTCAAACTCAAGCACAGGACCCTCTGCGAGCAACGCTCCTCAGGCGCCACTCAGTTATTCAAGGCCTTGAAAAACTTCACCCCCAGCATTGTGCGGGTTGCACAAAGTGGGGGTGTGAGGTGACTCATAAACACCAAGCGCATTGCACTTGGACATCAAGTGCTTATTTCTTTCTGGCTGGCGGCAAATCCGTACAGCTGCCATGGGCCACCTCGGCAGCCATGCCAATGCTCTCGCCAAGGGTTGGGTGAGCGTGAATGGTTTTACCAATGTCCACGGCATCTGCACCCATCTCAATGGCAAGCACAATCTCTCCGATCATGTCCCCAGCGTGGGTGCCCACGATGCCGCCCCCCAAGATGCGTCCATGGCCATGAGCCTCAGGAGAATTGTCAAAGAGCAACTTCGTAAAGCCCTCGTCGCGACCATTGGCGTTTGCTCGGCCTGAGGCTGCCCAAGGAAAGAGACCCACCTTGATGGGAATGCCTTCGGCCTTGGCCTGATCTTCGGTGAGACCTACCCATGCCACCTCAGGGTCGGTGTAGGCAACGCTTGGGATGACTCGAGCATTGAATTGGCTTGCAGCCAAATCGGACTGGCCCAATAACTCACCAGCGATCACCTCAGCAGCGACGTGCGCTTCATGCACCGCTTTGTGCGCCAACATCGGTTGTCCAACCAAGTCACCAATCGCAAAAATATTGCTCACGTTGGTGCGCATTTGTGTGTCCACATTGATAAAGCCCCGATCGGTCACTTCAACGCCTGCTTTTTCAGCGGCAATTTTGCGACCATTTGGACTTCTGCCAACGGCTTGTAGCACCAAGTCATAGGTATCGGTATGCGTCTTGCCTTCGCTCTCAAAGGTGACCTCGATGCCTTTGGGTGTGGCTTTGGCAGCAACCGTTTTGGTCTTGAGCATGATGTTGTCAAAGCGGTGTGCATTCATTTTTTGCCAAACCTTGACCAAATCCTTGTCGGCACCTTGCATGAGGCCGTCCATCATCTCGACCACATCCAAGCGTGCGCCAAGCGTGCTGTAAACGGTGGCCATCTCCAGACCAATGATGCCGCCACCCAAAATCAGCATGCGCTTGGGCACTTCCTTCAAGCCCAAGGCCCCTGTGCTATCAATGACTCTGGGATCTTCTGGCATGAATGGCAAACGCACCGCTTGAGATCCGGCTGCAATGATGCAACTCTTAAAGGAAATCACGCGCTCACTGCCGGTTTGAGCTTGGCCCTCCCCTTGAGTTTCTTGAACGCGCATGTGATGGGCATCGACAAAGGTGCCATATCCGCGAACCGTTTGAACCTGGCGCATCTTGGCCATTGCTGCGATGCCTTTGGTGAGTTTGCCAACCACTTTGTTTTTGTGATCACGCAACTTGTCCAAGTTCACCTTGGGTTTTGAAAACTCAACGCCCATGTCTCCCAGGTGAGCGACCTCATCCATGACAGCAGCCACGTGCAGCAAAGCCTTGGAGGGGATGCAGCCCACGTTCAAACACACGCCACCCAAGTCAGCGTAACGTTCGACCAAAATCACTTTCAGCCCTAAGTCCGCGGCCCTGAATGCGGCTGAATATCCGCCAGGACCGGAGCCCAAAACCAACACATCGCAATCGGCATCGGAGATCGGTGCGCTCGTGACCTTGGCTGCAGCAACAGGGGCTGGGGCACTTGGAGCGGGTGCTGAAGCAACAGAGGGTGTTGGAGAGGCAGCGCTTGCACTCTCGCTCTCAAGACTCAAGAGAACAGTGCCTTCGGAGACTTTGTCACCCAACTTGATTTGAATCTCTTTGACCACACCTGCGTGTGAGCAAGGAATCTCCATAGAGGCTTTGTCGGATTCAACCGTGATCAGGCTTTGCTCCACCTTCACATGGTCTCCAACTTTGACCAACACTTCAATCACAGAGACTTCCTTGAAGTCTCCGATATCGGGTACTTTGACTTGAACAATCGCCATGGTGAATCCCCTATTTATTAAAGCAACACACGGCGGAAATCGGCCAAAATGGCTGCCAAATGCGCATTGAAACGCGCAGCCATGGCGCCATCAATCACCCTGTGGTCCCAACTCAGAGAGAGCGGCAACATCAAGCGAGGCACAAACTGTTTGCCATCCCAAACGGGTTCGGTCTGACTCTTGCAAACGCCCAAAATCGCCACCTCAGGCGCGTTGATGATGGGCGTGAAATAGCGCCCACCAATGCCACCCAAGGAAGAGATGGTGAAACATGCGCCGCTCATCTCCGCAGGGCTCAACTTGCCCTCACGAGCCTTTTTCGCCAACTCACCCATTTCTTTGGAAATTTGCAAGACTCCTTTTTGATCGGCGTCTTTGATGACAGGGACCATGAGGCCGTTTGGCGTGTCTGCAGCAAATCCGATGTGGAAGTACTTTTTGTAGACCAACTCTTCTCCATCTAGGGAAGAATTGAATTCGGGGAATTTTTGCAAAGCGCTCACACAAGCCTTGATCAAAAACGCAAGCATGGTCACTTTGACACCCGCTTTTTCATTTTCCTTGTTGGTTTGCACCCTGAAGGCTTCTAGCTCGGTGATGTCAGCATCATCGTGGTTGGTCACATGAGGGATCATCACCCAGTTGCGATGCAAATTGGCGCCACTGATTTTCTTGATTCGACCCAGTGCCTTTCTCTCAACTTCACCAAATTTGGCGAAGTCGACTTTGGGCCAAGGCAGCAGTCCAAGCGCGGCACCCGAGTCGCCTCCTTGCGTGGAAGAGGCACTTGAAGCATTGGATCGAGCGGACATCACAGACTTGGAATAAGCGTGGAGATCCTCAACACCAATGCGGCCCTTGGGGCCCGTACCCGTGACACGTTCCAGTGGAATACCGAACTCTCTTGCCAGCTTGCGAATGGAGGGCGAGGCATGAGGCACTTTTGCCAAAGTAGATGCGCTCTGTGTGGGTTGGTGAGCACTTGCGCTCGAGCTTGGGGCTAGGGCATTTGCTGAACTGACTTGAGGTGCAGCTTGGACTGTTGAGCTTGGAACTGCTGGGGCAGCAAAGGCTTGAGAGGTTGCAGGAGCTGCTTGCGCCAAACCTTTGATCATCCCCAACAAATCGCCTTGGTTGACCTTGTCGCCCACCTTCACCTTCAAAGACTCAATCACCCCCGCATGAGAGCTTGGGATCTCCATGGAAGCTTTATCAGATTCCACAGTGATCAGTGACTGCTCAGCCTTCACGGTGTCGCCAACCTTGACCATGACCTCGATCACGGCCACGTCTTTGAAGTCGCCAATGTCAGGGACAAACAATTCGATTGACGAGGCCACTGCTGCAGGACTTGGCGCGGCTGGTGCAGTTGTAGCGGCATCTGGAGCAGGTGCAGAGGCATGGGGAGCTGCTGGTGCAGCCGCTGGGGTCGAAGCACTCGCTTGTGCTGACTCAACCATTGCCAAGACGACACCTTCTTTGACTTTGTCGCCCAACTTGACTTTGAGCTCTTTGATCACACCTGCATGGGAGCTTGGGATTTCCATGGAGGCCTTATCGGACTCTACGGTGATCAAGGATTGATCCACTTTGATGGTGTCGCCCACTTTGACCATCAACTCGATGACAGAAACGGACTCAAAGTCCCCAATGTCTGGCACTTTTACTTCAACAATGCTCATGGTGTTGTCTCCTACTTAGGCCATCAATGGATTGATTTTTTGAACATTGATTTGGTACTTCTCAATGGCTTCTTTGACTTTTGCAACTGGCACTGTACCGTCTTCGCTCAATGCTTTCAAAGCGGCCAAGACGATGTAGTGACGGTTCACTTCAAAGTGCTCTCTCAAGCGTGAGCGGAAGTCACTGCGTCCAAATCCATCGGTACCCAATACTTTGTAATTCACGCCCTTGGGCATGAAGGCGCGGATTTGATCGGCGTATGACTTCATGTAATCGGTGGAGGCGATCACGGGGCCTGGGTGAGCACCGAGTTGTTGCGCCACAAAGCTCAAGCGAGGCTTTGCCTCAGGGTTGAGCAAATTGAAACGATCGGTGTCTTGACCCTCGCGTGCGAGCTCATTGAAACTGGGGCAACTCCAAACGTTGGCCACCACACCAAAATCCTTGAGCAGCAATTCTTTTGCTGCAATCGATTCACGCAAAATGGTGCCTGAACCGAGCAAATTCACGCGCGGTGCTTTCTTGGGACCCTCTCCCTCGATCAAGCAATACATGCCTTTGATGATTTCCTCTTCGGTGCCCTCTTTCAAGCCAGGCATCGCATAGTTTTCATTCAAAAGCGTGATGTAGTAAAACACATTCTCTTGATTTTCCACCATTCGCTTGAGTCCATTTTGCATGATGACGCCCACTTCGTGCGCGAAGGTGGGGTCGTAGCTGATGCAATTGGGAATGGTGCCAGCCAAAATGTGGCTGTGTCCATCCTCGTGCTGCAAGCCCTCGCCATTGAGCGTCGTTCTGCCCGAAGTTCCGCCGAGCAAAAAGCCCCTGGCTTGCATGTCACCCGCTGCCCAAGCCAAGTCTCCAATGCGTTGGAAACCGAACATGGAGTAGTACACATAAAAGGGAATCATGATGCGGTTGCTGGTTGAGTAGGAGGTTGCTGCCGCAATCCAACTGCTCATGCCGCCGGCCTCATTGATGCCCTCTTGCAAAATTTGTCCAGCCTTGTCCTCTTTGTAATACATCACTTGGTCTTTGTCGACGGGGGTGTATTGCTGGCCTGCTGGGTTGTAGATGCCCACTTGTCTGAAAAGACCTTCCATGCCAAAGGTGCGGGCCTCGTCCACCAAAATGGGCACCACGCGAGAGCCCAAATGTTCGTCTCTTAAGAGTTGGGTTAAAAACCGCACATAGGCTTGGGTGGTGGAGATTTCACGACCCTCAGGCGTGGGCTCCAGCACAGACTTGAATGTGGAGAGCGGTGGAACGCTGAACTGCTCATCGCTTTTGACACGGCGATGGGGCAAGTAGCCACCCAAGGCCTTGCGGCGCTCGTGCAGGTACTGCATCTCTGGGGTGTCTTCTGCGGGCTTGTAAAAAGGCAAATCCGCCAATTGGCTATCAGGAATGGGAATGTTAAAGCGGTCTCTGAACGCCTTGATGTCCTCATCGGTGAGTTTTTTGGTTTGGTGAACCGTGTTCTTTCCTTCGCCAATTTTGCCCATGCCAAAACCTTTGACGGTTTTGATGAGCATGACTGTGGGTTGGTCTTTGTGCTTGACCGCTTTGGCGTAAGCTGCATAGACCTTTTGGGGATCGTGTCCTCCACGGCGAAGGTTCCAGATCTCATCATCGCTCATCTTGGCCACCATCTCCAAAGTCTTGGGGTCGCGAGCAAAGAAGTGCTGTCGAACATAAGCTCCATCATTGGCCTTGAAGGCTTGATAGTCTCCGTCAAGTGTCTCCATCATCACGCGACGCAAGGCTCCATCTTTGTCTCGGGCCAACAATCCATCCCAATTGCTGCCCCAAATGAGCTTGATCACATTCCAACCTGAGCCGCGGAACTCGCTCTCAAGCTCTTGGATGATTTTGCCGTTGCCACGCACGGGCCCATCCAAGCGCTGCAAATTGCAATTGATCACAAAAATCAAATTGTCCAATTTCTCACGAGCTGCCAAACCAATGGCGCCCAATGACTCAACCTCATCCATCTCGCCGTCACCACAGAAGACCCAAATCTTTCTGTTCTCGGTGTTGGCAATGCCTCTGGCGTGGAGGTACTTCAAAAAGCGCGCTTGATAAATCGCCATCAGTGGACCCAGTCCCATGGAGACCGTTGGGAACTGCCAAAACTCGGGCATGAGCTTGGGATGGGGATAGCTTGACAAGCCTTTGCCATTGACCTCTTGGCGGAAATTCAACAGTTGCTCTTCACTCAAGCGCCCTTCCAAAAAGGCTCTTGCGTAAACGCCAGGGGAAACGTGTCCCTGGATGTAGAGCAAATCGCCACCGTGGTTCTCACTCTCTGCGTGCCAAAAGTGATTGAAACCCGCGCCAAACATGTGAGCAAGAGAGGCAAATGAACCAATGTGCCCACCCAAATCGCCTCCATCAACGGGATGATGGCGATTGGCTTTGACAACCATGGCCATGGCATTCCAGCGCATGTAAGCGCGCAAGCGCTCCTCGATTTCGATGTTGCCCGGACAAACCTCTTCTTCACTGACATCTATGGTGTTGACGTAACCCGTGTTGGCCGAGAAAGGCATGTCAATGCTGCTCTCTCTGGCGTGCTCGAGCAACTGCTCTAATAAGTAGTGGGCACGCTCTGGACCTTCTGACTGAATCACCGCAGTCAAAGCTTCCATCCACTCACGGGTTTCTTGTGAATCGGTATCGTTGATGGCAAATGTACGCGAGCCGCTGGGTTGAGCTGACATGCTTGTCTCCTGGTTGAACTTTGAGAAAGTAAAAATTTTTAGGCAAATCTTTTTTTAATAGTATCTCACAAAAAAAGATAGATTTCAAATAGTGCTTACCGTTTTCATATTGTGAAATTTAAAAAGTGAGGGCTTAAAATTTCTTTTCTTTTGCTCGATTGCAGTGCAACACGCGGATGCCCTTTTTCTTCTAAACTGTAGGTCAATGACAGATCCAAAACCAACCACCACCGCGAACCCCAAATCCCCGCTTCGGGTCATTTTGAAAGCCATTGCAGTTCGGTGGTCAAGTTGGTGGAAAAAACAAAGCCCCAGCCGCCAAGATCGCTTGGCTTTGATGGCCCCATTGATCGCAGTCATTTTCTTTTTCTCCACCATTGCTGCAGCATTCGCTTACCTGCGCTTTGAGGAGGTGCTGAGGGAGGAGGAAACCCTCAGGCGCGACATTGAATACGCACAACAACGACTGCGCTTGCGCTTGCTGGAGCGTCAAGAGCAAGTCACTCGCTTGTCCAAGGACATTTCCGCTGGAGATGTCGCCCCATCTGACTTCGTGATTGAAGCCGATTCAATGCTCACCCACTATCCAGAGATCAATTCAATTTCTTGGATCGACTCAAGACTGCACAGCAAACACTCCTTGGGAGGCTCAGGCCTTGAGATGCCGGGTCTTCGTGTGGAGCAAAATCTCTCCACCAACCTTGCGCTGAAATCGACCTTTGAGTGGGTTTCGCAAACGCACCAATCGGCTTACGCACCTGTTCAAATCAACCAAGACGCCAAAGGTGAGGTGGACAATTCTTATTTGGACTTGTTTGTTCCCGTCATGAAAAAGGGACACTTCGATGGCGCCTTTTTGGTGGAATACAAAATTGATGGCTTGATGCGTTTTGTGGTCCCTCCTGAAATCACGATCCGAAACGCAGTCTCCATTTTCGACGCCGAAGATCATTTGCTCTCTGGGCAGGTCATCCACACTCGCCCAAGCTCCAAATACCTTCCGCCTTGGATCAACCCCAACTACGAGTTCATGGTCCCGGTTGCGCCCGTTGGCAATGGCTTGATGCTCAAAGGACAGGTGTACCGCACCTCCAATGGCGTGATTGGTAATGGTCTATTTTGGTTGGTGAGCTTCATGAGTTTGCTCACCGCTTGGATGCTCATTGGAACCTGGCGACACACCAGAAGAAGGCTGCAAGCACAACGCGATTTGCTCTCGGAGACCAATTTTCGACGCGCCATGGAAAACTCCATGCTGACAGGCATGAGGGCCATGGACATGAAAGGCTGCATCACCTATGTCAACTCAGCTTTTTGTCAAATGACCGGTTGGAGCCAAAGTGAATTGGTGGGCCAATACCCACCCTTTCCACACTGGCCGGAATCGGACCACGAAATGCTCGCGGCCAAATTGGCCGAAGAATTGAGTGGCCGAACCAGCCAAAGCGGACTCCAAGTCAAAGTCAAACGCAAAGACGGATCGATCTTTGATGCGCGTCTATATGTCTCCCCTTTGATTGACGCCTCCGGTGAGCAGTCGGGTTGGATGACCTCCATGACCGACATCACCGAGCCCAACCGCATCCGTCAACAACTCTCGGCCTCTTATGAGCGATTCACCACTGTGCTTGAAGCCTTGGATGCTTCCGTGTCTGTGACGCCAATTGGTTCGACCGAGATTTTATTCACCAACAAGCTCTATCGCCAATGGTTTGGAAGCCAAAGTGAGGGTCACATGCAAATGATTGACTTGGCCTTTGAGTCCATGCAGTCACTCATCAACTCTCCACAAGATGCAGATGACTTGGTTGGATTGCCCAGTGGCAGCTTTGAGCGCACGCTCTCCGAGAACGCTGAAATTTTCATCACAGGCTTGGGCAAATGGCTTGAAGTGCGCTCGCGTTACTTGAACTGGGTGGATGGCCGATTGGCTCAAATGATCATTGCCACCGATATCACCCCTAGAAGGCAAGCCGAGGAGCAATCGGCCATGCAAGCCGAGAGGGCTCAATCGGTCAGCCGACTCATCACGATGGGGGAAATGGCCTCCAGTGTCGCGCACGAGCTCAATCAACCCCTGACCGCCATCAGCAACTATTGCACTGGCATGGTCTCGCGCATCAAATCTCAACAAATCGTTGAATCCGAGCTCATCCAAGCTCTGGAAAAAACAGCCCACCAAGCTCACCGAGCAGGCCAAATCATTCAACGCATCCGCAGCTTTGTCAAACGCAGCGAGCCCAACCGCAGCTTGGCCAACATCAGCACCATTGTCATGGAAGCCGTCGAATTGGCTGATATTGAGCTCAAACGCCGCCAAGTCAAGCTCACACACTACATCTCCACACACTTGCCCCCCGTCATGCTGGACCCCATCTTGATCGAACAAGTTTTGGTCAATTTGCTTAAAAATGCTGCCGAATCCATCGACAACGCCAACCGGGCATTTCCCGATCGACACGTTGAGCTCAAAGTATTGCCAAAGATCATCGATGGACAAAAAACGGTTGAATTTACCGTCACCGACAGCGGCAAAGGACTGGCCCCAGAGGTCTTGGAGAGGCTCTTTGAGGCTTTCTTTTCAACCAAGACCGAAGGCATGGGCATAGGACTGAACTTGTGCAGAAGCATCGTTGAGTCACACCAAGGCAGAATGCTGGCCACCAACCTCTACAATCAAGACCAGGTCAAGGGCTGCTGTTTTTCATTTTGGCTCCCTTCCTTTGCTCAAGAGGCAACCCATTGAGAAACGCCAGAAACGTTTACACTAACGAAAACTTACATTCCATTCACTTATTAGGTTGAGGCAATTCATGAGCTTGATCCCCAAAAAAGGCAACGTCTATGTGGTTGATGACGATGAGGGCGTTCGCGACTCCTTGCAATGGCTCTTGGAGGGCAAAGACTACCGGGTGCGTTGCTTTGACTCGGCTGAAAACTTTCTAAGCCGCTACGACCCCAAAGAGGTCGCCTGCTTGATCGTTGACATTCGCATGGGCGGCATGAGCGGCTTGGAGTTGCAAGAAAAACTCATTGAGAAAAACTCCCCCCTGCCCATCGTCTTCATCACAGGCCACGGAGATGTGCCCATGGCTGTGGACACCATGAAAAAGGGAGCGATGGACTTCATCCAAAAACCCTTCAAGGAAGAGGAACTGCTCCCCTTGGTCGAGCAAATGCTCGAAAAAGCCAAAGCTCAATTCGCGGGGCACCAGCAAGCTGCCTCTCGCGACGCCTTGATGTCCAAGCTCACCTCACGTGAGGCACAAGTGCTCGAGCGCATTGTGGCCGGTCGCTTGAACAAACAAATTGCCGATGACTTAGGCATCAGCATCAAAACGGTTGAAGCCCACAGAGCCAACATCATGGAAAAACTCAACGCCAACACCGTTGCCGACTTGCTCAAAATTGCCCTGGGCCCCAACGCCAACAAAGCTTGATCAAAGCCTGAACCTAGGTTGTGCCGCCCCCCTTGGCGGCACAACCCCCTCTCCCCTGAGGCCTCCTCCTCAATCACAGCAGCTGCACCCGACCCTTTCTCCTTCACCTCAGAAGAGAGGGCGCTTGAAGAGCCACTCTCGAGTGAAATCTCTCGAACACGCCTTTGGGTTTGTTTGGCATAAACACGCTCGCTCTCAGCCCATTTAAAGCGTGAGAAAATACACCTCTTTCGCTCCAACCCTTGCAAAGGTCCTCAGGGTGAGGTTTTATCAACTTCACGCGTGCCAATGCTCAACCATTCTGGACAACGATGAACGCTCAAATCATTGACGGTGTAGCCCTCTCCAATACCATTCGCGAGAGCTTGACCCAAGAAACACTGGCATTGAAAGCCAAAGGAATCACGCCAGGTCTGGCTGTGATTTTGGTGGGTGAGAATCCTGCAAGCCAAGTTTATGTGCGCAACAAGGTCAAAGCCTGTGCCCAAGTGGGCATTCACTCGGTGCTTGACCAACACCCAAGCTCGCTCACCAGTGAGGCTTTGTTCAAACGAATCGATGAGCTCAACCAAGACCCCAGTATTCACGGCATTTTGGTTCAACTCCCTCTTCCTGCTCACATCAATGCACAAGAGGTGATCGAGCGGATTTCACCTCTTAAAGATGTAGACGGTTTTCACATCAGCTCCGCTGGGGCTTTGATGACGGGTTCTCGCGGTTTTTGGCCATGTACACCCTACGGCTGCATGAAAATGCTGGAGCACATCGGCTTCGATCTCAAAGGCAAGCATGCCGTGGTGGTTGGTCGCTCAAACATCGTGGGCAAGCCCATGGCACTCATGCTGCTGCAAAAAAATGCAACCGTCACCATTTGTCACAGCGCAACACCCAATTTGAAAGAAATGACTTTGATGGCGGACGTTTTGGTGGCTGCCGTTGGAGTTGCAAAACTCATCACCCAAGACATGGTCAAGCCCAACGCCGTTGTCATCGATGTGGGCATGAACCGGGATGAACACGGCAAACTCTGCGGGGACGTCGACACCGCGGGCGTGGGAGAGGTGGCGTCCTTCATCACCCCAGTCCCTGGTGGGGTGGGACCCATGACCATCACCATGCTTTTGGCCAATACCCTTGAAGCATGCACTGCGATGCACGCCTGAGCAACACCGCTTAACACTCACTCTTTTGACAACATGAACCACCCAACTGCGCCAGCTCAGAATCATCAATCACAAAATCACAATGCTTTGCTTGATTTTTCTGGCCTGCCCAGATTTGACTGCTTTGAAGTTGATCAAATCGCCCAAAGTATTCCACTGCTCTTGAAACAAGCCAAGGACGCTTTGGATGAGATCGAAGAGTCAAGCTCCCCGCTCAATTGGGAGGCCATTTCTCTCAAGCTGGACGTGCCTGTTGAAAAACTCACTCGCTCTTGGGGCATGGTCTCACACCTGAATTCAGTCCTCGATAGCCCTGCATTGCGTGCCGCCTACAACGAAGCCCTTCCCTTGGTCACCGAGTTTTGGACGCAACTGGGCTCAAGCACAGCGCTGTTTGAACGCTTTCAATCCTTAAATCCCAAAGATCTCAATGCCGAACAAGCCAAAGCGCTTGAGAATGCGCTTCGCAATTTTGTGCTCGGAGGAGCTCAACTCCAAGGCAAAGAAAAGGAGAGATTCGCACAGCTTCAAGAAAAAATGGCCGAGTTGAGCCAAAAATTCAGCGAAAACGTCCTTGATGCAACCGACGCTTGGAGCTACAACGCAAGCCTAGAGGAACTCGAAGGCATTCCCCCCGAGGTCATTCAAGCTTGTCTTGAGGCGGCTCGGGCAAACGGTGAGAGCGGCTACCGCTTGACACTCAAGATGCCGGTCTATTTGCCCATCATGCAGTTTGCAAAAAACCGCGCACTGCGTGAAAAACTCTACACCGCTTATCAAACCAGGGCTTGCGATCAAAGTGCCAGCGAATTTTTGAAATTTGACAACACTCAAGTGCTCCATGAGATATTGCGCTTAAGGCTTGAAGAAGCCCAACTGCTTGGATTTGAAAACTTCGCTCAACTCTCCTTGGCCAGCAAAATGGCCAACTCTCAAGATGAGGTACGTGACTTTTTGTTGCAGTTGGCAATGAAAGCCAAGCCTTTTGCATTGCAGGATTTGGAGGACATGAGACAACACGCCAAGCGCTTGGGCATCGAAAATCCCCAAGCCTGGGACTGGACCTTCATTGGCGAGAGACTCAAGGAGAGCAAATACGCTTTCAGCGAAACAGAGGTCAAAGCCTATTTCCCCTACCCACGAGTGCTAGAAGGACTCTTTCAAATTGTTCAAACCCTATTTGAGGTGAGCATCCAAAAGGAGCATGCACCCACATGGCACCCCGATGTGGAGTTCTACCGACTTGAGAGGCAAGGCCAACTCATTGGACAGTTTTACTTGGACCCGTTTGCCAGGAATTCAAAGCGTGCTGGAGCTTGGATGGACGATGTTCGCGGGCGTTGGTTAAGACCCGACACCCACACCCTCCAAACGCCCGTCGCTTATTTGGTTTGTAACTTTGCCAAAGGCACAGAGGGCGCACAAGCCCTCTTGACGCATGATGATGTGATCACCCTCTTTCATGAATTTGGACATGGATTGCACCATCTCATGACCCAAGTCAATGAGCTTGATGTCTCTGGCATCAACGGCGTGGAGTGGGATGCCGTTGAATTGCCCAGTCAATTCATGGAGAATTTTTGTTGGCAGTGGTCTGTCGTTCAAAACATGACCGCTCACCACCAAAGCGGCGAACCCATGCCCAAAGCCTTGTTTGACAAAATGCTGCAAGCCAAGAACTTTCAAAGTGGCCTGCAAATGCTCAGGCAAATTGAGTTCTCGCTCTTTGACTGGATGATCCACGCTCAAACCCCATCAGTGGAGGATGTGGCGGTGGTTTTAAAGCAGGTGCGAGAACAGGTGAGCGTTGTCGCTGTACCGGACTTTTGTAGACCTGCTCACAGCTTCAGTCACATTTTTGCAGGCGGTTATGCAGCGGGTTACTACAGCTACAAATGGGCTGAAGTCTTGAGTGCGGACGCTTACGCTGCCATTGAGGAACAACTCTCCAACGAGGGGACTTTCAGTGCGGCCATGGGAGAGAGCTACAGAAAAAACATCCTAGAGGTGGGCGGATCAAGAAGCGCCATGACTTCCTTTGTCGCCTTCAGAGGCCGCGAACCCTCGATCGATGCGCTGCTCAGACATCAAGGGCTCAATTGAACCAAGGGCTTTTACACTGCTCTAGAACTCAAAGGTTTTGACACCTTGTGAGGTCCCCATGAGGCAGACGTTGGCCCTTTGGTGAGCAAAAACGCCCACAGTGATCACGCCTGGCCATTGACTGACCTCATCTTCGAAGGCCAAGGGCTCACTGATCTTCAAGCCCCAAACATCCAAAATATGCTGCCCATTGTCGGTGACCAAGGGGGTCTCACCCTTCATTCGCAGTCGGGCCTGTGCACCCTTCGTTTTGAAACGCTCAATGAGAACCTCGGCAGCCATGGGAATCACCTCCAAAGGCAAGGGAAAGTGGCCCAACACCTCAACCCACTTGCTCTCATCGACAATGCAAACAAACCTCTGAGCTTGAGAGGCGACGATTTTCTCTCTCGTGAGCGCGGCTCCCCCCCCTTTGATCATGTTGCCCCTGGGGTCGATCTCATCTGCACCATCGACGTACACATCCAAAGTCTGTCCACCCTTTAATTCACTCACCACGATTCCATGGCCCAAGAGTCTTTGGGTCGATGCCTCAGAGCTAGACACAGCACCCAAGATGGACACACCTGAGGCAGCCAGTGCATCGATGAAATGGTTGACCGTGGAGCCCGTGCCAACACCCACCCAGGTGCCTGCCCGAACATGGCTCAGCGCAGCTTGCCCAACCAGGGCCTTCAATTGATCTTGGGTTAATGGTGAACTCACGCGATAATCTCCTTTGGGAGCCGAGCCCATCAAAAAGCCCAACCGTTCAAAAGAAAGTAGTTTAACGAATGCCAATCCCTTATGCTCTCATTCGTCCCTTATTTTTTTCCTTTGATGCCGAACGCATCCACGACTGGACCTTGTCGTTTTTAGAGAAAACTCAAAACACCCCTTTGAGCGTGCTCTACAGCCAGGAGGCCGTCTCAGATCCAGTGCGATTGTGTGGTCTGGATTTTCCCAATCGCATTGGCTTGGCAGCGGGCTTGGATAAAAATGCGCGATGCATCAAAGCCTTCTCCAAAATGGGCTTTGGCTTCATCGAAGTGGGTACTGTGACCCCCTTGGGTCAAAGCGGAAACCCCAAGCCTAGAATTTGGCGAATTCCTCAAAAGGATGCTTTGATCAATCGCTTGGGCTTTAACAACAAAGGCTTGGAGAGTTTCATCCACAACGTGATCCAACACCAATCCCACGCCTCTGCCATGGTGCTGGGTTTGAACATTGGAAAAAATGCGACGACCCCGATTGAAAATGCTTTGGATGATTACCTCAAAGGTCTTGAAGGCGTCTACCCTTATGCCGACTACGTGACCATCAACATCTCCAGCCCAAACACCAAAAATCTGAGGGCTCTTCAAACCGATGACGCGCTCGAGGAGTTGCTCGAAGGTTTAAGCACCAAGCGAGCACAACTTGAGAGCGTTCACGCTGGCAAAAAAGTACCGATGTTCATCAAAATTGCCCCCGATTTGCTGCCTGAACAAGTCGATGTGTTTGTTCAAACCTTAAAGCGCCACGCGCCTGTTGATGCCTCTGCTCAACAAGGACTTTGGGGAGTGATTGCCACAAACACCACCTTGGATCGAGAGGCTGTGAAGGGGCTAGCGCATTCAGATGAAGCGGGCGGACTCTCTGGCGCTCCAGTTTTTGAGAAAAGCAACGCCATCTTGTCGCAATTGCGAGCGGGCCTGGGCGAGCACTTTCCACTGATTGGCGTGGGTGGTGTGATGAGTGCCCATGATGCGTGTGAAAAAATCAAACACGGTGCAAATTTGGTCCAAATCTACAGTGGTCTGATCTACAAAGGCCCACAACTCATCGAACAAACAGCAAGGGCGTTGAGCCAAATGGCCCAACGCCCTTGAGTTTTTCCTTCAAGCGCTTGGATTCAAGCGCTCAAAATCAACGCTTTTTGGTCGTTGTTTTCGCAGTGTTCAAAGCCGAAGCGGCCATGGTTTTGACGTTTTGATCGGCCATGTCAGTGGCTTGTTTGACCGCTTTTTGCACAGACTCTAGAGCACTGGTCCCAGCAGAGACAGCAGTTTTGAAGGCTGCCACAGCACCTTCGCTACCCGCGGGTGCGTTTTTGGCCATGTTGTCAAAGAACTCTTGGTACATCTTTTGTCCCTTGGCCATTTGAGCCTCGAAGACAGAGCCCAACTCGTGCGAGGAGCCTGTGGCGATGTCATACAAGTGGCGGTTATAGGTCACCGCTTTTTCAGCCAAGGGCTGAAACATCTGGGCTTGAAGCGCGAGCAGATCTTGCGCATCTTTTGCACTCAAGGCTGAGGTGGTGCTCTCGTGGGTGTCAGACAATGCTGACTTGGCAGCAGCCATGTTCAATTCAATCAATTGCTCCACGCCAGCAAACGCTTTTGTGGTCAAACCAACCAATGTCTCCAAATTGGATTTATTAGCGGCCATGATTTGCTCAGGGGTAAGGCTCATGTGTTTTCTCCGTCAATTCAAGTTAAAGGGATAATGGACCGGCAAACGAGTTCAATGACCCTCAAGCGCGATGCAGTATGGTCAAAGTATAGGGCTGAAGTCTTTTAAAACAAGTGCAAGCGATCAATCTGACACCACTTTAGAGAGCAATTACTAAATTTCCCTAAAACCGTAGGGCTTATGCGACCCCAAGGACTTGAGCCTGAACACACCCCATGAACGACACCCCTGCCCTCATTGACAAAAGCACCTTGCAGGCGATTTTGCACCTGTCTTTTGCAACTTTCGCGAGCATGACCATCCAGCGCTTGTGCGACCCCATGCTGCCTCAACTGGCGCTTGATTTTGGGGTGGAGAGGGCTTTTGCTGCCCATGTCATCTCCTATTTCGCGGTCACATACGGACTGATGCAAATTGTGTTTGGACCACTGGGAGATCGCTACGGCAAGTACCGCATTTTGTCCATGGCCACTTTGGGCTGCTGCCTTGGGTGCTTCGGATGCGCTTTGGCGCCCACGCTTCCCTTGTTGATTGCATGCCGAGTGCTCACCGCAACTTGTACAGCAGCCATCATTCCGCTTGGGTTGGCATGGGTGGGAGACACGGTTCCGTATGCCATTCGACAAGCCACTTTGGCAAGAGTTGGGTTGGGCTCGACCATGGGCATTGTGGCCGGCCAACTCTTTGGTGGACTTCTCACCGACACCTTGGGCTGGAGGTGGGCTTTTGCATTGGTGGCCATTGTGTTTTTGTTGGTGGGTGGTGTTCTTTGGGCAAACCCCAATGCAAGGGTGAAAAAACTCGAACATGGTGATGGCCAAGAAGTGGACCCCAATGTCTCAAGCAATTTCTTCAACAACGCTTGGAAGGTGCTTCAACTCCAAAAGGCGCGAAGGCTGCTCAGTTGCGTTTTACTTGAGGGCGCGATCGCCTTTGGGGCCATTGCCATCTCAGCCACCCACTTGCACGATCAGCAAGGGATCTTGGTCTCTTGGGCAGGTTCATTGGTGGCTTTGTTTGGCTTGGGTGGGGTGATCTACATGAAGTTCGCCAAGGGCTTCATCCAGCGCTTGAGCGAGGATCAAATGATCAAATTGGGAGCAACCATTTTTGCTTTGGCATATGCATGCATTGGTTTTGCACCCCACTGGGGATTTGACATCCCGGCCTTCATCTTGGCAGGCTTTGGATTTTTCATGCTCCACAACACCCTTCAGGTTTTGGCCACTCAACTCTATCCGCCTTTGAGAGGCACGTGCATGGCGCTTTTTGCGGCATTGCTTTTTGGCGGTCAATCTTTGGGGGTGATCTTTTGTGCCCAATTGAGTGCTTGGGTGGGCTCCCCTTGGGTGCTTTTGTTTTGTGGCGTCTCGTTTGCAGTGTTGGGACTCGCACTGACCAAATGGGTCACGCAAGCCTCATTGGCAAGTCCAGCGCCTTGAGTCAAAGAGGGTTGAATCCTTTGTTTTTCATTTCCCAATTGCAGGTTTTCGCAAATACACTTGGAGTTTTGATCCAAGCCTGAACATGACCATGATCCCCAACCCCGCCTCCACCACACTCTCCTTGGATGAAGAACGTCTCGCCCAAGACCTCAAAGCTTTGGCGGGCTTGCCTCCCGACTCAGCCATTTGGCCCCTAGTGGCTGAGCAGCTGAGCGCCCATCCTGGCTTTAAAGTCCTCAAACAACTAACGCCCACATTGAGCCCCAAGGCCTCAGTGGTTGCAGCAGCGCAAAAGGAGTCCAAAATTTTAAGAGGCCTCGTGCTCGATACAGAGACGACGGGAATGAACAATTTATCGGACAAGGTGATTGAGTTGGGCATGATCAAGTTCGAATACGACAGCGCGTCAGGGCAAGTCTTGAATGTGATTGACGTCTTTGATGAATTGGAGGATCCTGGCTTTCCCATTCCGCCTGAGACCATCGCCGTTCATCACATCACCGATGAAATGGTCAAAGGCAAACGCATGGACGACCAACGCGTGAATGCGATGCTTGAAGACGTGGACTTGGTCATTGCACACAACGCTGCCTTTGATCGGCCCTTTGTGGAAAACCGCTGGCCCCACTTCAGCGCCAAGAGATGGGCCTGTAGCATCAAAGACATCGATTGGCGTCAAAACGGCATTGGTTCTGCAAAACTGGAGTACCTGGCCATGGTGCAAGGTATATTTTATGAAGCACACCGTGCAGAAATAGATTGCTGGGCGTTGCTGGAAGTCTTGAAAATGGTCCTGCCTTCAAGCCAACAAACCGCCATACAAACCCTTTTTGAATCTGCTCATTCGGATCAATTCAAAGTTTACGCACTGGGCTCACCCTTTGAGACCAAAGACATCTTAAAACAACGCGCTTACCGCTGGTCACCCGACATCAAGTGCTGGAGCAAGGTGGTCGCCTCCAGCGAGAAGTTAAACGACGAGCTCCTGTGGCTCAAGCAGCATGTGTACGGATCCAGAAAAGGCGCCAAAGTGGAAATCGAAACGTTCAGCGCCTTTGAACGACACGCCGAGCGAGATGGACACAAGTCTCTCAAAGACCTGAGTGAAGTGGGCGCTTGAGGCTGCAAACACACGCCCTTTGCAGCTCCGTTATGGGCAGCTCAACCCATCAAGCTGCTCCGGTTTGACCCAAGCATTGAAGTCAAACCCAATCAAGTCTCACTTCTAAGTTGCCCTCACGGGAGGGCTGTCAATTGAAGCTGATCAAAGCAACTAAAATAAGGGGTTTGAGTGAATCTCTCATTCGCCTCTTCTTTTGTTCATTGCTTGAAAGTACTTTTTCCATGAGGCCACTTGCTCACTCATTCATGATCCTTGCGATCGCGATTGCACTCACCCTCAACGCCAACGCCTCCTCGCATGACAAAGAGGACTTCACAGTGCTCTTGGAAAATGGCACCGTGTGCGGCCATTTGGTCTTGAACCACCCCTCTCAAAAGCGAATTGAGGTGGACTATGAGTGCGTGGAGAATGGGCGCGGCGCCAATACCCACGAGGTGATCACATTGACGCCGAGCTCAAGCATGAAAACTTACCGCGTCACAGGAACCTCAGAGATGGGCGGCAAGATTGAGGAGACATTTGTTCAAAACGCACACCATGCGAGATGGAAATCCAGCTCCGAAGAGGGCCAAGCCAAGGTGCAAGGTTATCCCTTTTATGTGCCCATGAACTCCACCTATGCTTTGAATTCATTGATGATCACTGCACTCAATCAAAGTCCCTCCAAGGTTTTGAGGCTCTTTCCCTCTGGCGAGCTCAGGCAAGACAAGCTTGATGAATTGACACTCACACGGGGTCAAGAGAAGTTGAAGGTTCAACTTCTGATGTTGAGCGGCTTGGGGCTCAAGCCCGACTTCTTTTGGGCCACCACAGGAGCCTCGCCGCGTTTTTTCGCATTCACAAGTCCCGGCTATAGCGTCTTCTTGGAGCCTTGGAGAGCGTCTTTGAAGACGCTCAAAGAACGCCAAAGCTCACTGATTGATCAAATGTTGGCCAATCGGGCCAAGCAGACTCGCCACCCCATTGAGGGCACGCTTGTGGTCAAACATGCGCGCATTTTCATCAGCGAATTGGGACAACTCACTGAGCCCAAAAATGTTTACATCAAAGACGGCAGGATTCTCAAAATTTCAAACGCCAGTACCGAACCCATCAATGCCGAGTCTGAGGTTGACGCCAAGGGGCAAATCCTCTTGCCTGCATTGGTTGACATGCACGCTCACATCAACAGCTGGTCAGCCAGCTACAACATGGCCAATGGAGTCACCACCATCAGAGACATGGGAAATGTGAACGAGGAAGTCCAGCAACTCATGCGCCGAGTCAAAGACGGGACACTGCTGTCGCCCAACATTGTGGCCTCTGGACTCATTGAAGGCAAAAGTGAGTACGCCAACTCGGATGGCATCATGATTGAAAACCTGCAGGAGGCCCAAAAAGCGGTCGACTACTACTTCAATTTGGGCTATCCACACATCAAAATCTACAGCAGCTTTCCCAAAGCCATTGTCAAAGACATCGTGGACTACAGCCACAGCAAAGGCATGACCGTTGGAGGTCACGTCCCCGCTTTCATGAGCTCAGAGGAAGCCATCGAAGCAGGGTTTGATGAAATCAATCACATCAACCAACTCTTGTTGCACTTGGTCTCCAATGACAAGACCGACTCCAGGACCTTGGAT
>Ga0208618_1000093_pt1 | contig 40702 bp, 37 predicted proteins | sample CryBogCBE18Jul08_FD_184585 | JGI IMG/M metagenome (GOLD analysis project Ga0208618, IMG submission 184585) | Freshwater microbial communities from Crystal Bog, Wisconsin, USA - CBE18Jul08 (SPAdes) | ecosystem: Environmental > Aquatic > Freshwater > Lake | place: Crystal Bog, Wisconsin, USA...
TTTGACTAGTAATCTGCTCAGAAAAGCATTGTCATTGTTTAAATCAAAAAAATTAATACTTTCAAACGTAAAAATATGTGTTGTCTTAATTTTCACTAAATTTATAAACTTCACATAACATTAGTTCTCTCAATTTATTAAATACTTGAGTTCAAATAAGTTATTGAAGTTAATTTAGCAAGTAGTTCTTTAGTACCAACCGAATAAAACGGAAACGAACACAAAACCTTTATTTTGTTTGATTTGATCCAAAAAATTATACATTCTTGAGAGATAATATATATTGTAAAACTTACTGTTTACACATTAATATCATGTGTAATTTTACTTATTTTCAAAGGAAAAAAAATGACTGGTGTGACTTGGAGTAATGGTGAAGAACATTGGATCAAAAAAGACACTATTAACCTCTTTTTATGGCAAAAAAAAGCTTCACCTAATGTACCATTTAAAGGAACAATATTCTTTATTCACGGCTCATCAATGGCTTCGCAACCCACATATGATCTTTACGTAAAGAACCGCCCTTACTCCTCTGCCATGGAATGGTTTAGAGAAAAAGGTTACGATACTTGGACTATGGATAATGAAGGATATGGCAGATCAGATAAACACAGAGACATCAACTTTGACATTACAAATGGTGCTGAGGATATTTATGCGGCATCCCAGTATATTTTAAAGAATACAAAATCAACAAAACTCATGTTGTATGGAATTTCATCTGGCGCGTTAAAAGCTGCATTATTTACTCAGCATCATCCAGATTTAGTTGAAAAACTTGCTCTTGACGCGTTTGTATGGACTGGTGAAGGTAGTCATACTTTAGAGCAAAGAAAAAAGAAATTACCTGAATTTCTAGCTAAAAACCGAAGACCTATTGATCGGCCCTTTGTACATAGTATTTTCGATAGAGATCACCCAGGTACAGCAGATGAAGAAACGATTGAAGCTTTCGCTGATGCTATTCTGACTTTAGACGATTCAATGCCAACAGGCACGTATGTTGATATGTGCTCTAAATTACCACTTGTTGATCCTACAAAAATAAAAGTTCCTACAATAATTCTAAGAGGTGAATTCGACGGAATTGCAAGTTTAGATGATTTAATAGATTTTTATAAACTGCTTCCAAACACAAACAAACAATTTAGCGTTATGGCAGGTATTTCTCACGCAAGTTTCCAACAAAAAAACTATATGATGGTTTATCATATTTTGTATAACTATTTTGCAATGCCTGAACCAGTATATCTAGGCTAAAATTTTTCATGAAATATTCAACCAAGCTATTATCGATAATTGTTTTTGCAATTTTTGATATCACGCATGCTGAAATTTATCCAACTAAACCCATCCACTTGGTAGTACCATTTGCACCAAGTGGATTCACTGATATTGTTGCACGAGTATTAGGACAAAAATTATCAATTTCACTGAATCAACAAGTAGTTGTAGAAAATAAAGCAGGTGCTGGCTCTACCATAGGAACTGACTTTGTCGCTAAATCGGCACCTGATGGGTATACACTTGTTATGATTTCTACAACTCACACAATTACGCCTTATATTTATAAAAAAATACCATACGATCCATTAAAAAGCTTTAGCCCAATTACCAAACTAGCTGAATCAGCTTATGTATTAGTCGTGAACCCTAACTTACCGATATATTCAATTAAAGATTATATTAATTTATCTAAAAATTCACCGAATGCTATACGGTATGCATCATCAGGAAATGGAAGTTCACAGCATTTAATGGGTGGATTATTTGCTTCTATGACTGGAATTAAAATTCAACATGTTCCCTATAAGGGAAGTTCAAATGCATTAACTGACTTGATATCTGGTGTTGTAGAAAGTAGTTTTGCTGGAACATCAAATGTCTTACAACAAATTCAAAATGGTAAGCTACGTGCGATAGGTGTTACTACCGCCAAAAGAATAGCTCAATTGCCTGAAACACCCACGATACAAGAGGCTGGTGTTCCTGGCTATGATGCTTCTGTATGGTTGGCATTGCTTGCACCAAAAGACACACCTAAATATATCGTAGACAGATTAAATAATGATGTTAATTTGGGTTTAAATGCACCAGAAATAAAAAAAACATTGTACGATGCTGGTATTGATGTAACTACGTCAACTCCTGAAGCCCTATCAATATACTTATCAAAAGAACTTGATCGATGGGGCCATGTTGTTAAAGAGGCCGGAATATCAATCGAATAACAATAAAAATCTTTTAATAAATTATTTAGCGCTATATATGCGGATACTAGTTGTTGAAGACGATGGTGTTTTATTAGATGTATTAAGTAAATTTCTTAGTGACTTAGGTCATATTGTCACTTGTATTAGCGATTTATCTGAAGCAGAATATATTCTATCGATTCAAATATTTGATGTGATTCTATTAGATCTGAATTTACCAATTAATAAAGAATTACCCTCAATTATGGGAAGTGGCTTAGACATTTTAAAACTTCTACGAAAGAATAATAACCTAACTCCGGTCCTTGTTCTTACAGCTAGAGACAGAACTGAGGAGAGAATTTATGGATTAAATGCCGGAGCTGATGACTATATTGGTAAACCAGTTGACTTACTTGAAGTTGAAGCTAGATTAAGAGCCATTTTACGTAGAAGTCAAAAAACAAGCGAAATACAACAAATTGGAAAACTTCGTCTAGATAGAAAACAGAAAAAAATATTTATAAATGAGATTGAGCTGCAGCTTCCTGCGAGAGAATTTGAAGTTTTATTTGAACTAATGACACCGCCAGGAAAGACAGTAAGTAAAAGGGATTTAGTGTTAAAGCTATCTACCTCAGAAGATTACTTGGTAGACAATGCAATTGAGTCATTTATTTCAAGAATCAGAAAAAAAATTATATCAAGTAATGTAAACATTAGAACTCTGCGTGGTCTAGGTTATCTTCTAGAAGAAAGAATACATGATTAATAACAATATACTTCCCTCACTAAGAAGTAGGTTAATGAAAGGATTATTCATACCACTATCGATTTCTTGGTTAATTGGCGCAGTAATTGTCATTTTTATTTCAAGCTATTTCACAGAACAGGCTTACGATCGTGCATTACTTGATGATGCTTATTCTGTGGCCAGTCACGTTGTATTGAATGCCACAGGCACAAATAATCAACTAGAAGTCAATTTGTCATCAAATGAAATGTCTACACTTCTATTTGATCAAAGTGAAATTGTATTTTTTCAAGTTTTGAATGACGATGGCACTCTAATTGCTGGTCATTCAAATATAAACGCCCCACTTACTAAATCATTTGATAAACCTCTTTTCTCCGATCTTATCTTCCAGGGTAGAAACTTCCGCGCAGTATCAATTCATAAAGAACAGCCATCAAATTTTTATATAGTGATGGCTCAGACATCTGATTTTAGAGAATCATTAATTCAACGACTTGTACTTTTTTCTATCATTCCGCAAATTATTATTCTTGTAGCACTCGCATTAAGCTTAAGGAAAGTAATAAGTAATGAATTAAGTCCATTGATAAATTTGGAAAGGATACTTGAAAGTCGAGAAGCTTTGGACTTAAATCCTGTCAAACTAGATAAAAGAACTAAAGATGTTTATAACTTAGGCGTCGCAATAAATGACTTATTCATTAGAATTCAAGACGGTATACGAATGATGAGAGAGTTTTCCGGGAATGTAGCACACGAACTCAGAACACCACTTGCGGGCATTAGAGCTCAAGCTGAATATGGATTATTGAGCCACGATCCTGAAACCTGGAAAAAACAGCTTAATGGAATTGTTAAAAGTGAGGCACGAGCAAGTCATCTAGTCGATCAAATTTTAGCTTTATCTCTTGCTAACGAAGCTCAAGTGAGTTTAAAACTAGAACCCGTAAATATCGAAGAAGTTATAAAAGAGAGTATTTTAAAATTTTTAAGTAGAGCAGATGCCTTGAATGTAGATCTAGGTGCACAGGGAATTGAACCAGATATTTATATATTAGCCCAACGAGATCTTTTAGAAGGCGTCTTAAATAACTTAATCGATAATTCATTACGCTATGGTAAGAATAATAAACATCAATCCAGAATAACAATCTCATTAAATAAAATTTTCGATACTGAAATTAATTCCGAAAAAATTGAAATTTCTGTTATCGATAATGGCCCTGGTATAAGTAAAGATCAAATGTATTTAGTTACCAAAAGACGCTCTCAAGGTCAAGCAGGTCAACTTTTAGGTTTGGGTTCTGGTCTTGGTTTGGCAATAGTTAATGAGTATGCAAGAATTATGGGCACTGAATTGCAACTTTCATATGCAAACGAACTAGCTCAAGTTGGTTTGAAAGCTACAATCATTTTCACACCAACGCAAAAGGGCTAGAGTAAATTTAAAATACTTAACTTAATTAATTGTAAATTTGAAAAAAAGATTAGACAGTTAAATTTAAATGACTATACAAACAAGAAAATATCAGGGTAATTACCAAGGGTTATGGATCAATAGACACTCCTATTAATTAAAAAAAAATATAAGATGTAATTTTATTTTCAAACGTAATTAAAAAGTCAAAAAACATGAGCAATAAAGTAATCATAACTTGCGCGATAACAGGCTCAATACATACACCATCAATGTCTTCGCATTTACCGATAACTCCAGAAGAAATAGCAAATGAAGCTGTTTTTGCAGCTGAAGCAGGTGCAGCGATAGTCCACTTACATGCCAGAGATCCTTTAGATGGTAGGCCCGTACAAGATCCAAATTTATTCAGACAATTTGCTACAAATATCAAGCAAAGATCTGATGTTGTTTTAAATTTCACGACTGGTGGTGCTCCGACAATGAGCATTGAAGAAAGGCTTCAGCCAGCACTCCAACTAAAACCAGAGGTTGCATCCTTAAATATGGGATCTATGAATTTTGGTTTATTTCCAATGTTAAATCGATTCAAAAAATTTAAATATGATTGGGAGGAGCCTTACTTGAAAGATTCTGATGGAAGAATTTTCAAGAATACCTTTAAAGATATTCAATTTATCTTAGAGAGTTGCAAAGAAAATAAAACACGATTTGAAATCGAATGTTACGATATTGGACATTTATATACTGCTGCACATTTTTTAGAGCAACAAATACTTGAACCACCTCTCTTCATACAATCCGTATTCGGTATATTAGGTGGAATTGGTCCTCATCCAGAAGATGTATTGCAAATGAAGCGAACCGCAGACAGGTTATTTGGGAAAGATTATGTTTGGTCTGTATTAGGGGCAGGTAAAAATCAGATACCAATTGCTACTATGAGTACGGTTCTTGGTGGTAATGTTAGAGTTGGTTTGGAAGATTCAATTTGGAATGGCCCAGGTAAACTAGCGAAATCTAACGCAGATCAGGTTAAACGAATAAGATCAATTGTTGAAGCTTTATCACTTGAAATTGCAACCCCAAATGAAGCCAGGGAAATCCTACACCTAAAAGGCAAAAATGACACTGGATTTTAAAACCAATAAATTACTTGAAAATATTTTGAAATTGACATTCATCGATATTTTTTCGATGAATCTCATTGAATATTTAAAATTTATAAATTTTGAATTAATACTTTTCTAAATTTCACAATTCCACTTCCAAATTGCAGACCAATATTACCAGAAGCGTGAAGTTTATTCGAGCTTGAAGCTGTTACAACTCCGTTAATTTTAAAAATTAAAAGATCGTTGTTAGCTGTAATTTCAATGGTACTCCATTGTCCACCAACTTTAGGCATTGGATTTACTTTGGCAACATCTACAATCGCTCCAGTACCATAGGATGGATCAGGACGACTATCCCAAATATTAAATTCGTAACAAGTATCAGCCCCCATTTTTGAGATATCTGAACACCTCAAAAAAAATCCACTATTAGTTTCATGATCTACCCAAATTTCTGCATATAACTTGAAATTTGAATATGATTTTTTTGTAATTAAATATGCTGGAGTTTTACTACTAAGAAGGTCAGCTTGAATGTTACCATCTTGAATACGCCAATTGGCTGAACCATACTGAGTAAATTCATTTAAATTTGAATTAGCATCAAAAATAATATCCCAACCGCCTCTGTTATCTGATTTTGTTGTTTGTATAGATGAACAAGCTGTCAAAAGAGAAAATGAAATTATTGAAATAATTTTATAGATTGATTTATTAAACATATTTCGAAAATTTGAAGTTAATCGTTAGCTTTTATTAATTATTAAGTTGTTTTTTACATTTTCTATCCATATAAATACTAATAACTAGAGAAATTTTTATACTACTTTATCCAAAAGTGAATAAATAACTCAAAGAATAATCCTGTGTATAGGGTTTAACCCAAGATTAGATTGTATTTTCAAAAGCCACAATAACATTACTCAAGCATAAAAATTGAAATTTAACCATTATTATGATAATAAACCATTTATTCACAAATCTTAAAGGTGATTCAGAATTAGTTAAAAGAAAAATACCAATGAGTAATGATAATAGGCCAACATCGGAAAAATTCGATATTCAAAAGCTATTTTTCCGTGAAACGCCACAGGGACACTCACAAGATTACCATCATCCACCACAAAAGCAAATTATTTTTGTTACTTCAGGAATTCTTGAAATCGAAACATCAAAAAATTTAAGATTTATATTTCAACCTGGAGATATTATTTTTACAGAGGATCTTCAAGGAAAAGGTCATATTACTCGCTCTCTGCGAGATACACGAGGATTCGCACACATTTTTATGCCTGAAAACTTTAATATATCAAACTGGGAGATTGTTAATTAATGAATATCTTTCTAACAATTTTATTTTTTTTATTTTTTTCAACTTCAACTTTTTGTGAAACAAATTCCAAGGCAATGCGAATCATCGTTCCATTTGCTATAGGTGGTGCAAGTGACGTATACACTCGACTCGTTTCACAAAAAATAACAGAGCAGACCGGTCACAACATAATTGTTGAAAATAAAATTGGTGCCGGTGGAAGAATAGCCTTCGAATATGTAGCGCATTCGATAAATGATGGATCAGTTATTGGCTTAATTGATGCAACATATTCAATGCTGCCAGGTTTATTTAATAATTTAGCATGGGATGTTTCAAACGACATGGTCCCAATTGCATTATTGGTTCAAACGCCTTATATTGTGGTAGTAAATTCAGAATCAAAGATAAATACTATAAATCAATTAATTCTTGCTGCAAAAAACGAACCTGGAAAAATTAATTTCGGCTCCGCTGGCATTGGGAGCACGAACGAAATTATCGTTGAAAAATTCAAAATTGAAACAAAGATCAATGTAACTCATATTCCATTCAAAGGCATGAGTGAAGCAATATTGGCACTACAATCTGGAAATATAGATTTTTTAATGCCAGCTTCTCCAACTGCTTTAGGTCAAATTAAAGGTGGCAAAATTAGACCAATTGCGGTCACAACACTAAAACGTTCTCCAGCACTTCCCAATATTCCAACTATGATTGAATCTGGTGTAGCTAATTATTCAGCAACAAACTGGTTCGGTTTCGCAGCACCCAAAGGAACATCTAGGGAAATAGTTAACTCTCTCTACGAAGACATAACTAAGGCATTGTCAAGCAATGATCTTCGAGAAAAATTCATGCTACAAGGTGCAGAAGTTTCAACACTAACAACAGACGAATTCTCAAAATTTATTAGAGAAGATACAAAACGTTGGACTGAAGTTATTAAGAATAGCAATATTCATGTGGATTAATAAAGTAGCTAATTTAAAATAAAACTAAATCATGCATACTTCAATTAAATTAGGACCGTTATGAGATAAGGCACCTTTGAGAGTGTCAAACAATTCCGTAAGATTGTTTACTTTATTTGCTTCAACACCATGACCTTTAGCTAAAGAAACCCAATCAAGAGTTGGATTTTTTAAACTTAACATATTCTGTGCTCTTAAACCAGGTGAGCCAGCTCCAACATTATTAAATTCACCTTGCAATATCTTATATGCTTGATTTGAAAAAATTAATACCTTAACATTCAAATTTTCACGTGCCATTGTCCACAAACTTTGTAGCGTGTACATAGCACTTCCATCCCCTTCTAAAACAATCACTGGACGATCTGGACATGCTGTCGCTGCACCAACAGCACAAGGTAAACCAAAACCTATTGAGCCTCCCATAATGTTAAGCCAATCATGGGGCTTAGCCGATGCAGTATTTATATCGAACCCACGACCAACTGTAATTGATTCATCGACAACAATTGAATCTTCAGGGATAAGCAGTGATAAAACTTGTGCAATACCTACATCAGTTATATTTCCAAAAGGTATTTGAGTTTCTATTGATTTAACCAGGTGCTCGTTTTTTACATGCCTTGATCCAAGTAAATCTTCCAAATTTAGCACTGCATCAATAATGCAATCACCAACTGCTGCAAGTTCAACTATATTGCAATTTTGAGGTGCAAGATAACTTGGTTTATTAGGATATGCAAAGAAAGCAACAGGTGGTTTAGCACCTATCAAAACAATATTTTGAAAGTTTTTAAGTAATTCAACTGCACTGTCTACAACATATGGTATTTGCCTTGCCCTTACTCTTCCAAGACCTCTTTCAATGCGGGGATTATTATTTTCAGAAAAAATTACTGCATTAGTTTTAGAAGCAATCCGTCCAATAATTTCCAATACATTTTCGCGAACAGCAATTCCACCTAGAAGGATTAATGTGGATTCTTTTCTAGCCAATACACTAGCTACAGCTTGGACATTTGAATCTGAAACTTTTAATCTTTCAGTCTTAACTTGCTGCTTTTGAACAGTCGATCCTTCACCCCAAGCTGTATCTGCTGGAAGAATGAGAGTCGCAATTTTCCCGGGTGGTGTATTTGCAATCTTAATAGCCTCGACTCCATCATTGGCTACTTCAAGTGAAGACATTGACGTCTTTACCCAGTGAGACATCGGTCTTGCAACAGCCTGTATGTCAGATGTAAGTGGTGCATCACACTGAATATGGTAGCCGGCGTGCTCACCTACAATGTTAACAACTCCAGAATTTGCTTTTTTAGCATTGTGTAAATTAGCTAGTCCATTTCCAAGCCCAGGCCCTAAATGCAATAGGGTTGATGCAGGTTTATCGGCCATACGATAATAACCATCAGCAGCTCCAGTAATAACCCCCTCAAACAATCCTAATATGCAACGCATACCTTCAACTTTATCTAAAGCTGCTACAAAATGCATCTCAGATGTACCAGGATTAGTAAAACAAACATCAACATTATTTGCTACTAGAGTTCTAACTAAACTTTCTGCACCATTCATTTTTAAACCTCTTAAATAAGACTGACTTAATTTAACGTATGAATATAAATAAAACCATATAGATCAATATAGTAACGTAATAGATGTATATTTTTAAATTAAAGATATGAAAAATCACTATCATGTTTATGTTATTGAATTATCACATAAGGTGCTGAATGAACGCAAGTTTGTTATCTCAAACCCTAATTATGTATTGGGTAAGCAATGCTTCTATGTAGGAATGACTGGACTTGATCCGGATATTCGATTTGATAAACACAAGGCTGGAATTCAGTCTAATAAATATGTTCAAAAATATGGGATAAGGTTGGTTCCCGAACTGTATTTCAAATACAATCCAATGAGCTATGAAGATGCAAGATATTTCGAAGTTGACTTAGGTATAAGATTACGAAATTTAGGGTACGGAATTTGGCAAGCTTAATTATTAAATATAATTAGATTACGATGAAATCGAATTTAAGAGAAATATCTATTCGTAATATATTTTTAGTTTTTGCATCCATGGGTAATCTTACTTTTGGAGGAGGAAATGCAACTGTTGCTGTTCTTCATCGTGAAATAATAAGCAGACTCTCATGGATTACTAATGAACAATTCGTTTTAAGTTTCGCAATTTCCCGACTTTCACCTGGTTCTAATTACTTTGCATTTTGTGTATCAATAGGATGGTTACTAAAAAATTTACCAGGTGCAATTACTTCTTTACTTGCGTCTTCAATTCCTTGTTCTCTTATAGCTGCAATTGCAACTGCATTATTTAGCTTTGCTCAATCAAATTCGATCATTAAATCATCTATACATGGTGCAATAGCAGCTGCAGTAAGTATTACTTTATTCACCTGTTGGACGCTCGTTAAGCCATATCTCACTAAAAATTCAACTTTTCGAGTATTATCAATAATGAGTCTTACTTTTATTTTGCACTATGCATTAGAGTTGAGTGCTATCGATATTATTATTATTTCCGCATTTTTAGGGAGTTTTTTCCCTGAAAACCAAAAATGAATGCACTAGTTTTATTTTTAGTTCTTTTAAAGGCGTCAGTGACTAGCTTTTCAGGTTTGGCTGCAATACCTATAGTTAGAGAAGAATTGGTGATGCATTATCATGTCTTAACAGATACTCAACTTAATCAAGCTGTAGTGATCTCTCGAAGTACACCAGGACCAGTTGCAATTTATCTTGTCAGCGTTGGATACTTTGTTGACGGATATATTGGCGCGTTAGTCGGTTGGCTTGCGATGATATTACCGTCGTTATTGGTAATTCCATTAATTTATTTTCTAGGTCAAAAGGCAGATCACCCTCGCGTAAAGTCAATTTTGAGCTCTGTTATTATTGCAAGCGCAAGTTTACTATTTGCACAAGTAATTCCCCTTGCAAAGGATGCGATTGATGGCTATCTTACATTTTTTATTGCATTATTCAGTTTTTTATTATTAATTTTTACAAGAATTAAAACACATTGGATCATATTTTCTGCATTATTAATTTCAGCCCTTTCAGTTCTCTTTAGTCTTTAAATAGAAAAATTTACATCTACTTAAAATCATATATTTTATAAATGCACGATACAGATCTTCCAGAAAAACAGAGACATTGGGCTGTTTTTGCGATACTAATGGGTACCTTTTTATCCAATCTAGATGCAGCAATTGCAAACATTGCTCTTCCAATTATTACAAACGAATTGAGTACATCTGCCTCTAGTTCAATATGGGTCGTAAATGCATATCAATTAGTATTAGCAATTACCATATTACCTTTAGCACTTATTGGTGAATCTATAGGTTATAAAAAAGTTTTTCTTAGTGGAATTTTTATATTTATTATCGGCTCAATATCATGTTTTGAATCCACATCAATTGAACAATTAATTTTTTCTAGGATTTTGCAAGGATTAGGTGGTGGTGGACTTGCAACTATGGGGCCAGCATTAATTAGATTTGTGTTCCCATCAAATTTAACAAGTAGGGGTATTGCTTTACTCGGTTTAACTGTAGCAATTTCATCAAGTTCTGGACCATCTGTTGCCTCCTTTATTTTAGAAATCAGTAATTGGAGATGGTTTTTTGGTATTAATGTGCCTTTGGGGATAATCATAATTTTTGCTGGTTACTTTAATATTCCCAAGAACACAACTCAAATTAGACCATTTGATTTAATTGGATTGATATACAGCAGTATCGCTATTTCATTATTCATCATTGGTATTGGCAATATTGGCTTTGTTAATAATTCCATAAATTACACATCATTTATTGAAATTGCAATTGGATTCATTTCATTATTTCTTCTATTACGACATGAAAAAAGAATTGAATTTCCCATCATTCCAATTGATCTTTTCCATATTCGTAATTTTTCGTTATCTGTGACAACATCTTCATTTGCGTATTGCGCTCAAACCCTTGCGTATGTTTCACTTCCGTTTATTTTGGGAAATCAATATCATAAATCATCCGCAATAATTGGTATTCTGATGACTCCTTGGCCACTTATTATTGTATTCATTGCCCCAATCGCAGGAAGATTAAATGAAAAAGTTAATCCTAGTCTACTGTGCTCATTCGGAATGATCACATTAAGTGCTTCCCTTTTGTCAATATATTCCTTACCTTACGATTCAAGTAATTTTTTAATTGGGTTTTGCTTAACACTTTGTGGAATTGGATTTGGTTTTTTTCAAACACCCAATAATTTTCTTTTACTAACTTCCGGTCCAAGGGACCGAGGAGGAGCTGCTAGTGGCATGATGTCAATGTCTAGATTAATCGGTACGACATTAGGAGCTGCACTTGCAATACTGTTTATAAATTTATTCCCAGATAATGGTTTCTTAACATCTATTCTTTTCGCTAGTTTTATTGCCGCAGCTGGTTTTTTAAATAGTTTACGCCGTTTTAAATCGAATCGAAATTAACTGTTACCTGATGAATTTTTTCGATTAATTGATTAGGTAAAACAGGTAAGTCATTAATTGATACACTAAAGTTCTTAAGTGCATTCTCAATTGCTGAAACAATTGCTGCAGGCGCCCCAATAGTTCCACTTTCAGCAGCACCCTTTACACCAAGAGGATTAAGATAAGTAGGTGACTCCATATGATATACCTCGATTTTTGGAACAACATCTGAGGTCGGCAATAAATAATCACCATAAGTAATAGACAATGGTTGACCATTTTCATCATATCGCATGAGTTCATAAAGTGTTGCCCCTATTCCGTGAACAACACCTCCAACTACTTGTCCCTCAACCATCATTTGATTAATGATATTTCCGCAATCATGAAATACCAAATATCGATTGATCTTTACAAAGCCAGAATTTATATCGACTTCGACCTCAGCAATATGTGTTCCATTGCTATATGTGAGCCCTTTCGGCTCAAAATGGATGAGCTCAGACAATCCAGGACTCATGCCCGATGGCAATGCAAATCCTGGAACCCCATTTAATCGTTTTGCAATTTCTGCAAAAGTTAACTTGAGGTCGTTAGCTCCTTTTACAACAGCCCAACCATCTTTTAAGACAATATCATCGTAGGATACTTCTAAAAGAACAGCTGCAGTTTTTCTTATTTTTTCAGAAATTTTTTGTGCAGCAACATATATCGCATTCCCAGCTGTTACAGCTTGCCTGCTAGCGAATGCACCAAATCCAAGTGAGCAATAATCTGTATCGCCGTCAATTACCCTAATCTCTTGAGGACTTACATTCAATTCATTAGATACTATTTGAGCGATCATTGTCTTTACGCCCTGGCCTTGAGCGGTAGCTCCAGTAGAAACTATGATTTTACCCGATGCACCAATCTTGACAGATCCAGTTTCAAATGGTCCTCGACCAGTTGCTTCAACATAATTTGATAATCCTACGCCAATAAACCGACCTTCAGAAAGAGCATTTTGTTGTCGCAACAAAAACTCATCATAATTAAACAACTCCATTGCTTTGTGTTGACACTCCGCATAATTTCCAGTGTCATAACACATCTCAGATCCATCGCGCTGAACAATTGGTATCACATAAGGCATAGACTCTTTAGGTATTAAATTGCGTAACCTAACCTCTTCAGGCCTTAAATTTAATTTTTGCGCAATTTGATCTAATAGCCTTTCCATTACAAAAGTACCTTGAGGCCTACCTGCTCCACGGGTTGGAGTTGCAGGTACAAAATTTGTTAAACAAACTGAAATCTCAATTTCAACAGCTGGTAAAACATAAGGACCAATTAAATTTGTAACCGCGTTATAAGGTAATGCAACTCCGTAAGGGGAACATGAGCCGTGATCATGATATAAATGACCTTTGATTCCCAATAATTTTGCATCATCAGTGTAGAAAACTTGCATTTCCCAATACTGCAAACGTTCGTGTACAGTTGCTGTAAAACTTTCTTTTCTATCCTCGATCCATTTTATGGGTTGCTTCAATAAAATCGATAGAGCAGGTATAGTAACTTCCTCTGGATGAATTACTGCTTTTGGACCAAATCCACCACCAACATCTGGAGCAATAACTCGAATTTGATATTCACTCATTTCTAGCATTTGAACCAAGGTGTCCTTCAAACGGTGTGGCATCTGAGTGCTATCCCAAACCGTTAATTTTTCCTCATTTAGGTCATAAGTAGAAAGAATTCCTCTTGGCTCAAGAGAATGCCCTCCTCCCTTATTGAGAACAAATGTTTGTGAAATGCAGTTTATTTTATTTAGTTCTGGGATATCTCCATATTTGACAATCGTATGTGCCACTAAATTATTTGGATAATTTAATCTCGCCTTAGATGAGCCAGGCACTAATCCCAACTTAGGATCAACGACAACGGGAAGTAATTCGTAATCAATAAATACCGATTGAGCCGCATCTTCAGCAATTGATCTCGATTTTGCAACGACAATAGCAATAGGTTCCCCAACATAGCAAACTTCATCGTGTGCAAGCCACTCTGGATCTACGTCAAATTTCAGCATTGAAGAGGCTATTGCCTGGGACATTTGCCTTTTCTTAATGATCGGAAGTAAATCATTAAAAAGATAAATACCAATAACACCATCTAAAATTTTAGCTGACTCTATATCAATACTAATTATCTTGGCATGAGCAACGGTACTTCGAACAAAATATGCATGCAACAAATTTTCAACATTAAGATCATCAACGAATCTACCTTCGCCTTTGAGTAATGGATCATCCTCAATGCGATTTATAGATACATTTTTTGAATTTGACATTTTTAATCTTTAACTTAGTTGCTCTTGCATCCAATCAGCAGATTGCGGACGATAACGATAGCCTCTATTATGTGCAACGTGATTACCATCTTCGATAACAACCAATTGAACTGGTCCACTAACCTCCTTTGATAAGCGTATAGCATCCTCAGGGGGACATAATTTATCAAGTCCACCAGCTACAATAAAAAGAGGGCATTCTATTAGATTAGTAATATTTTCAAGATTTAATAATTTTGCTTTTTCTTTTGCTTCAATTTCAGATTTACTATGACTTCTGACAACAAATGCATTTCTTGTTAAATCAGGTAACCTCTCCCATAATGCACCCCAATTGTAAGGACCACAATTAGATATACACGCCTTGATTCGCTTTTCAAAGGCTACAGTTCTTGGTCCGTAATAACCACCTAAACTTATTCCCCAAAGACCAATACGATTTGAGTCTAAGTCGTTCTGACTTTCAACCCAGTCCACAATTGGACCTACAACATTTTCATAATCGAAACGAATAGGAAAGTCATACTCAGCCTCCCCCTGACCCGGCCCATCAACCGCCAGAGTTGCCATACCACGCTCTAGAAATGACTTTTCAAAAGTTATTAATTCTTCTTTTGTAGAATCCAAGCCCATAGTCATAATAACAATAGGATAAGGAGCAGATATGCCTTTTGGTTTTCTTAAAATTCCTACCAAATTTGAATTCTCATAAGGTATAAGAACACGAACACCTGGTGGATCCATATGCGGGAGCGCTAGGGTGTGGCATTCAACAGCCTTTTGATGCGCAATCCGATGCTGAGACATATCTTGAACAAAAAGATATTTGGCAAAATGATATGTTACAGCGGCTCTACAAAGATGTTCCGCAGCACTTATAAATTTGTTTTTGGAAAGAGCTTCTAAACCCATCTCCTCATGAATTTTCGCTCTTTTTGACCATGCAGAACACCAATCTTCCCACTTCTCAATTGAGTTAGTCACATCTCTGAAATCACTTGCATTTACTCCATTGATTGTATATCTGGCGAGCATATGTTCGCGAGCATGTTTAACGTAGTCATCTGCCATTTTTTATCTACTTTCTAAAATTATTTATAAAACTTAATCACTGTGTATGTTATTTTCGCGAATTAATTTTCCCCAAGTATCGAAATCTTTTTTAATGATTTCTGAAAATGCATCTGGTCCTACACCAGTGGACTGGAATTCCATCTCTTTAAATCTATTGATCATATCTTGAGATGTGACAATTGCTTTTACATCGTTAGCAATTTTTTGAACTACTGCTTTTGGCGTAGCATTAGGGGCAAAAATACCATGCCATCCGGGTTCCTCACTTAAACTTGGAAAGTAGCTTTCAAGAGTTGGAACATTAGGTAAGCTATCGAGTCTTTTATCACCCGATACAACAATAGGCTTCACTCTTCCAGACTTTATAAGAGGAATCATTGAAAAACTTGTATCAAATACCATATCAACCTCGCCCGACATCAATGCTTGCATCGCCGGAGCACTACCCTTATAAGGTATATGAGCTATATCAACTTTAGTTAAGCTTTTCATTCTCTCCATATAAAGATGCAAACTTGAACCCATTCCGCCACTACCGTAATTAAGATGCCCTGGTTGTTTTTTTGCAAGCTCGATTAACTCATTTAAGTTATTGACTCCCAATTTAGCATTGACACCAAGTACGTGATAATAAATTACAGGTTGAACCACTCCAACTAAGTCTTTTAGAATATCAAAATTTACTTTTTGCAGTTGTTGCGTGACGACAATTAATGTGCCGTTATACATAAGGGTATATCCATCTGGAGGACTTCTAACAACAAAATCTGCACCAATCGCACCATTACCACCAAGTTTATTTTCTACGACAACAGCCTGGCCCCATGTATCATGTAATTTTGCTGCAATTAATCTTGCAGTTACATCTAATGTTCCCCCTGGCGCAAAAGGAACTATTATTTTCACAGGTCTATTTGGAAAATCTACGGCTTTAACACTTAGACATAAAAAAAATGCAATGATAAATAAAGTCAATTGTTTGAATGTAATTGTCATTTTAATATTCTCATTATTTTGTAACTTTAGGTTGAAATATACTTTCCCATTTTTTTTCAATCTGAGCTAAGTAGCGACTATCTGCTTGTGCTACCTTTGGGAAATCTTTTATCCACTCAAAAGGCCTACATGCATCAATGATTGCTCGTGAATTAAATACAGGTTGTCCTTTTTGAAGCATAGGCTCAGCTTTACTTGCCCAAGCACGACGAATGAAATCAATACTTGTGTCTGGATCTGTCCTTGTACAAACAGCCCATATTACTTCTTCTAAATTTGTTACATCTATATCTTCATCAACAACAATTGTGTATTTACCCATATAAGCTGCTGCTGGCAGTTGTGAAGCAACAAATCCAGCTTGTCGTGAGTGTCCATTGTAGAGCTGCTTGATCGCTACTACAACCAACATTCTCCCTCCTCCACACTCTGGTGCGTAAACTCCTTTGATCTCAGGAATTCCTGCGGATACAAGAGCATCAAAAATCATGGCTGACTTCATGACTGTCCGCATATAAGAATAATCATGAGGTGGTTTTGCTGGAGGCGAGCCCAAAAGAATTGGGTTATTACGATACAAAACTCTTTCAACCTTTAACAATGGCTCTTTAGATACTCCACTTACATAGTAACCTGGCCACTCACCAAAAGGGCCTTCATCAGTGGTTTCTCCCTTAATTAACCAACCTTCCAAAACTATCTCAGCACTGGCAATGATTGGAAGACCAGTAATTGTGCTCTTTATCACATCAACCGATTGACCTCTTATAGCTCCTACATAATTAAGCTCACTTATACCAGAGGGCACCTCCACACCACTGACGACCATATAGAGGGGATCCATCCCAATGTGGATCACAACTGGAGCGCGACCTTCTTTCTCCATCCATTTTTGGATATGTATATAACCATGCTTACCTGGAACTGCTCCCAAAGCCACATGATTTTTATCGATCAACATTGAACGATATGCACCAAGATTAACCCACTGCTCATCGGGATCTATAGTTGCTACAGCAACTCCGGTTCCAATATATCTTCCTCCGTCATCAGCATGCCAAAACGGAGTCGGAAATTTCATTAAATCAACATCATCACCTTCCATAACATTTTCAAATAAAGGTGATTCAGTAACATAGCGTGGAGGATAATTTTTAGAATTTTCAACCCACTTATTTGGGGATCCTCTAAGCTGCTCTACTAGGGAAGCATCAGAATGATCAATGCCCATCCGAAGTGTTAAACCCAATCTTTTTGGGCTATTGGTTGACGAAGTTAAAACTCGAAATCCAGTTGGATAATCTTTGATGTCATCAAATAAAAGAGCGGGGCCTCGCTTTTTGTAATCAATTTCAGATATAGCGCCAATCTCTAAATTCCAATCTGCGCCCTTAGGATGAGCAAGTTCTCCAAAATCCTCTACGATATCAATCCATTCCCTTAGACTGTCATACTGATAGTTATTCATAAAATCATTTAATCCATTTGAGCGCCAGAAATTTTTACAATTTTCCCGAATTTTTCATATTCTTCCTTCATCACAGCACCAAACTGACTTGGTGTTAATAGAGGAGCTAAATTAATTCCATAGGAAGAGACACGCTGATTCATTTCATGATCTGATATTGCACTCCAGACAGAATCATGTATCTTAGAAATTACCTCGATGGGTGTTCCACTCGGTGCCAAGAATCCAAAAGTAGTATAAAGATCAAATCCTGGCAAGCCACTTTCTGAAATTGAGGGAATTTCTGGTAGGTTAGGTGATCGTTGAGCAGTACCAATACCCAATATCTTTAATTTCCCAGACATCAAACCTGCTTGAGCCAATGGATAACTCAAAAATCCCATTTGAACTTCAGAAGACGACAAGGCAATCGAAGCAGGGGCTCCACCCTTATACGGTATGTGAGTAATTTCAACATCAGCTAAATATCGAAACTGTTCAGCATACAAGTGATGTGATGAGCCCGTTCCAGCTGAGGCATAGGTGACCTTGTTAGGATTTTTTTTCGCAAACTCAATCAACTGCTTAACTGAAGTGACCGAGAACGTCGTCGGAACTACCAAAAACAACGGCGCATGGTGTGTTTGAATGACTGGGGCAAAATCCAGAAACGGGTCATAGGGTAATTTTTTATACAAATGTGGATTGATGGCCCAAATTGGACTGTCATAGTACAAGAGCGTATATCCATCTGGCACTGACTTGGCCACATAAGCAGCCGAAATATTGCCACCGGCACCCGGCTTATTTTCAACAACGATTGATTGATGCCATAAATCTTTTAGCTTTTCAGCAACCAACCTAGCAATCACATCTGGCGCACCTCCTGGTGCAGTGCTAACAATAATTCGGACACTTTTGCTGGGAAATACTTCTGGATAAGTATATTTGCAAGAAAAGAGTATGAGTAAAACTAAAAAATAGCGAATCATGGAAAAAAATTTAATCAAGCAGATCAACTTTAAAAATAACTAGTGTTACTGCCAAGAGGGATTACCCTTAAACAAAATAATAAATAGAGATTAACTGTGACTGTTTTTCAAATCAAATAAATTTAGAAAAACATCATTTAATATATCAAAACAAAATCTTCAAATGCTTAAAAAGTAATCACTGGCTGACAACCAGGCTGGAAATTGCCCAATTGAATTATTAACTCGCATTGGGGTAGCGAATATCAAGGTCACTTTTGTATATTGTTCTTGCAAGGGTAACCGCTCAGGGTTATTTTGCAGAAACAAGCGAAAATAAAAATTGAAATTTCATCGCATAATTTTCTATCCAGGAATAACATGAACCATTCTGACCAAGACTCAAGATTATTATTTCCTCAACTTGGTAATATTTACTCTTTTTGCGCCCCTTACACATGGTTACTTTTAAGGTTAACCATAGGTCTACTGCTCATTCCTCACGGATTTCCTAAAATTTTTGGTGAAGATGCAATTGGTACTTCACGTAACTTCATAAAATTTGGCTGGGAAAATCCAATCGAGTGGGCTTATTTCATAGGTTATGTTGAATTTATAGGTGGCATTATGTTGGCCGCTGGATTTTTAACACGACTCACCGCACTGGTCATCTCGATTGAGATGTTCGTTATCTCTTTTGCAATTTTGTATCCTAATTGGGGATGGACCAAACGTGGAATGGAATATGCTTTATTGCTCGCGATTATTTCTTTGATCTTCGTCATTAGAGGTGGTGGTAAATATTCTATCGATAGACTTTTACCCAAAGAGATCTAAGATAATTTTTACATTTGTAAATTAATAGCAGTTTCAAAATTAGTTCTAGTTTCGAAATGAATATAACTTTCAATTCTTTCCCCATTTTTATCCGGAAATGGGTCATACCTCTGTTACTGTCCCAATGTATTTTCCAAGCTGGAATTGCTGAAAATTATCCAACAAGACCAATCAAAATTAACATCCCCAGTCCACCTGGTGGGGGTACAGATACCTTGGCGCGGATTTTGGCGGATAAACTAAAGGATAGGCTAGGTCAGCCAATTCTGATTGAAAACAGAGCTGGTGCTGGAGGGAATATCGCTGGTGAAGCAACTTTTAAAGCACCACCCGATGGTTATACATTGATGCTAGCTCATCCAGCCCCCTTGGTCATCAACAAATATCTATACCAAAAATTATCCTACGATCCCGATCTTTTTAGTCCGATTATTTTGGTTGCAACTGTACCCAATGTTTTAGTCGTGAACTCAAATGGAAGATTTAATTCGGTTCAGCAATTGATCGCCAGTGCAAAATCTAACCCAGATAAATTCAATTATGCTTCTGGAGTAATTGGTTCACCCTCTTCCTTGACCCCTGAACTTTTTAAATTTTTAACTTCAACAAAAATAACAGGAATACCATTTCAGGGTAGTTCGCCTGCAATAGTTGCATTACTTAGTGGTGAAGTTGACTTGATGTTTGTTGAACTGAGTACGGCCCTTCCACACATTAAGTCAGGTAAATTAAAAGCATTAGCGATAGCAAATGATAAAAGATCCTCTTTTTTAGCAGATACGCCTACACTTGCAGAGACCTTGCCTGGTTTTTCCGCTGCTGTATGGTTTGCTATCGTCGGTCCCCCAAAATTACCAGTATCGATAAGTGAAACCCTGACAAATACACTAAATGATATTTTGCATCTTCCAGAAGTTTCAAAGCAAATTTCCGAACTAACCATGGAGAGTGTAGGAGGAAGCCAAAGCGAACTGTCTAACTATCTGAAGGAAGAGAGTAAGCGCTGGAGTAGTGTCATTAAAATGGGTGGTTTTAGAGTTGACTAAATTTTTTTAATCTTGCATTAGATCACTTTACCTTATGACCCGTTTAGTCCGCATTGCTAGTTGTCAAATCTCACTTATACCTGATGCGAAAGTGAATTTGAAAAAATGCTTGAATCTCATTGATCAAGCCGGACAAAGTAGACCTCACCTAATCGTATTGCCAGAAATGTCTAATTGGTCAGGTGGTTTGGTAAAGACTCTTGATGATGCACTGCTTCATGGAATTACATTGGAGTCTGACTTCATAAAAGATATTTCAACTAAAGCACATCAATATCAAGCGTTTATTGCGGTTGGATTTATTGAAAAGGTTGATCAAGAAGCTTTCATCACCTCAGTCATTATCTCTCCTCAACAAAGTATCGTACTGAAATACCAAAAACAAATTCTATTTGCTGGACAAATCAATTGGGCTTCTCCTGGTCGATGTGGAACCCCTGTCGTTGAACTTCCGTTTGGTAAGGTAGGTATTTATATTTGTGCGGATGGTTTGGTTCCAGAGACAGCACGGATTCTGACGCTAAAAGGTGCAAAACTTTTAATCAATACATTGCATTCTGGTGGACATGATGAGACTCTACTTCACGTTCCAGCAAGAGCAATTGAGAATAAAGTTTGGCTAGTCAGTTCCAATAAGTCAGGCATGCGTGACTTGGGAGCCACTGACCGATTTAGTGGTGGCAGTCAAATCGTATCCCCAACTGGGAAAATTATTGCGCGAGCCAATCATTTAGACGATACCGTTATTACGGCTGAGATCGATTTAAATGAGGCTGATGGGATATTACATAGGGGCGAACACCTTACCGCACTTCGCCAGCCCAAATACTATTCTCAATTGATCAATCACAATTATGTTTTGACACAAAACTCCTCCGCACATCATCACCATACAGTTGGTGTTGCGACAGCATGTCCTACTGGCAGTTCAGATCAAAAACTGCAAAGTTTAAACCAGATTATTCTTAATTGCCATCTGAAGGGAGCAAAACTAATCGTTCTGCCAAGCCTTTGCATGCATGCTAGCGATTTGCTACCGTCGGATTTGACTAATCACGCAAATATCGATTCGATTGCGTTGCTCAAGCTGCAGCAATTATCGAAAATATACTCTAGCTGGATCGTTTTTAATGGAATTGAGTATCACTCAAACAGTAATTCTTTCTCCATCTCCAACTACCTGATTTCAGCAAGCGGCAGCATTTGTGGGCAATATAAACAAGTTCATTTAACTACCAGCGAATCAAATAAAGTTGAACGAGGTAAAAAATTTCTAGTGTTCGATACACCAATTGGGAAAGTAGGATTACTGAGCGGTGCAGATGCATGGTTGCCAGAATCTTTTCGCATTTTGTCCTACCAAGGCGCAAACATAATTACTGTTTCAGGATCTTGGGAAGATGAAAACGATATTGACATTTTGATTAAAGAGCGAGTAGCCGAAAATAGAGTCAATATTGTTTTTTCAAATCGAGAGGATTCCAAGTGTCTACGAGGATCGATCATCTGCAGTTCAACGCCCTACCCTAGTGAGCCACACTGGAAAGTTCGGTTTCCCGACATTGTCGAATCTAAATTATCTCAAAACCATTTGGTCTCCACGGTCGATGTTTCGGCGACTAATGATAAAACCGTTTCTCCTTTCGGCTGCAATCTGATGTTAAGCCCCTTACATCATGAGTACTCTCTTTTAACTGATACAGATTCTTGATATTTTCATAGGCTAGCGAATTAAGTTCTCTTAAAGATCCTTACCTGTATTGACCTTACTTTACTCCCTATCAAGGGTAAACCATTAGCTCTGATCAATTGATATTTCATAAAATTCTAAAAAATGGATTCAAATTCCGTTTAATGAAATTCTTTTGTAAATACCGAATGCATGGATCCTAAATGAGTAAATTAGAATTACTAAGATATGTTGCAATAGTTCCTTTTCTAGTAATAAATGTATCAAAAAGTGCGGTTCAATATCCCACTAAGCCGATCACACTTGTTGTACCAACAGCTGCTGGGGGACCAGTGGATTTGACCGCTCGAATAGTATCTATCGAAGCGAGTAAAATCATAGGTCAACAAGTGATCGTTGAAAACAGACCAGGAGCCAATCAAAAAATTGGTATTCAGTCCATGTTGCGATCGCCCAAAGATGGTTACACCTTTGCAGCAGTTTCACCTGCCTCAATGACCATAGCGCCCATCATTGATCCCAAATTAGGGTATGACTCACAAAAAGACATTACTCTATTGACTTGTGCAGTCAATATTCCAACCGTTCTCCTAATTCATCCATCTGTCCCGGCACACAACTTAAAAGAGTTTGTTGCCTATGCCAAGTCTAATCCGGGAAAAATTTCCTATGGAAGTGGTGGCGCGGGTACAAGCTTAAATTTTTCAACTGAAGGTTTCTTCATGAAACTGGGTATCAGAGCTTTACAAGTCCCTTATGTATCCAGTGGACCTGCTTTCACAGGTTTGCTTGGTGGACAGGTATCTCTTCTCATGCCCGATGTCGCCGCTGCAAAAGGCCAAATTGACGCAGGCAAGGTGATTGCTTTGGCAGTTACTGGAGCCAAGAGAGCTGAGTTATTACCCAATGTACCTACTTTACAAGAAACGGGAGTACCAGAACTTAAAGATTTCACATACAACACATGGGTTGGATTTGTCATTCCAACGGGTGTACCAACAGAAATCGTGGACAAATTAAGAAAATCCTTAATTGAGGCCCTGAACACGACAAAAGTTCAGGAGGCCTTTAAGCAAAGCGGCTTTCAAGTTGTTGGCTCCACTCAGCAAGAATTCAATGCGCAATTGGAACAAGAGCTCAATTACAACAAAAAATTGGTCGAAAGTGGCATTGTAAAAGTTGAATAAAAAAGCCGATGCTGAAATCAAAGACACACCATGAATCATATGAATACCGAAGTTAAAAATAATTGCGCTAAAGATTTGCACGAGCATCTACAAAAGTTAGATCAAGCCGGATTGTTGATAAGAATTGATGAGCCCATTAACAAAGATACAGAAATGCATCCATTGGTTAGATGGCAATTCAGAGGTGGTCTTAAAGAAAATCAAAGGAAAGCATTTCTTTTCACAAACATCATCGATAGCAAAGGCAAGAAATTCGATATTCCTGTGGTGATTGGGGCACTCTCCGCTAGCAGTGAGATTTATCGAATTGGTATGGGTGTCAATAAAATCGAAGATATTGGCCCACATTGGGAGTTTTCAATCAACAACCCAATCCCACCCAATTTGGTCACTGAAGCGCCATGTCAAGAAGTCATAATCAAAGGCGAGGACTTAAAGGGGGCAAATAAAGGAATGGATGCGCTGCCTATTCCAATATCTACACCAGGATTTGACGTAGCACCTTACCTCACTTCCTCCAACGTCATCACCAAAGACCCAGAATCTGGTGTGCAAAACATGGGTACCTATCGTGCAGGACTTAAAGCGTCTGATCGTTTAGGAGTCATGATGTCAGCCGCAGTTCGCGCTGGTGGTCATGCCCATTGGCTTAAGTACAGACAAAGAAAAGAAAAAATGCCGTGTGCCATTGTGTTAGGCTGCTCTCCCGTCGTTGCATTTTGCGGTCCACAAAAATTTAGAGCCGATCTTGACGAGTTATCGGTAGCGGGAGCATTGCAAGGAAAAGCAATTAATGTTGTAAAAGCTGTCACTGTAGACTTATTGGTCCCAGCTGACGCAGAAATTATTATTGAAGGTTATATTGACACTGAATTTCTTGAGCCTGAAGGACCATTTGGAGAGTCGCACGGTCATATTGCTCTTGAAGACTTCAATATGAACATGCAAATCACTGCAATTACAAGAAAATCAAAACCAATCATCACTTCTATCATCTCACAAGTAACACCCAGTGAGTCAAGCGTAATTAAGCGAGTAGCCTATGAACCTATGTTTTTATCACATTTGAAAAAAACATTAGGTATACAAGGTGTCGTAAAAGTATCTTTGCACGAGCCATTGACCAATTTACGAAGAGTCACCATTATTCAAGTTAAAAATGGAACACCAAGCACAGAGGTTTGGAGAGCTTTACATGGAGCTACTTCTTTCATCGCCTCATGCAGTAAATATGTCATTGCTGTCAACGAAGATATTGATCCTGATGATGGGGATTCAATATTTTGGGCAATGTCATATCGCTCTAATCCTGAATTAGATACGCAAATCGTAAAGTTTAGAGACCCAGGGCATGGGCCCAGAACTGAACATCGCACTGAATTTGATTCTTCATTATTAATTGATGCGACGATGAAGGTTTCAATGCCGCCAATTGCATTACCGAAAAAAGAATTTATGGAACATGCGAAAACACTTTGGACAAAACTGGGTTTGCCGGAAATAAAGGAACAATCGCCTTGGTTTGGATACTCTCTTGGTGATTGGACCCAAGAATGGGATGATGCAGCGAAACGGGCAACAGAAAGTAACTACCTTGAAAATGGGTTGCAAAGTGCAAAAAATAGAAATTCACATGTCATGCCAAATACCCATGTTCGTGATGGTAAAGAATCTTAATAACGTCAATTGACTCAACGGAAAATTAAATGAGTGCTCTATACCCCAGCTTAAAAGATCGAGTTGTCATCGTTACCGGAGGGGCTCAAGGTTTAGGTCGATCTTTTGTGACCAACTTGGCCAAACAAGGCGCCAAACCTATTATTGTTCAAAGAAACTTCGAATTGGCCAAAGAGCTAGAACTAGAACTCAAACAAGAGGGCCATGACTCTTTTGCAATCAGTGCTGATATTGGCAGCCAAGAATCTGTTCAAAAAATGGTCTCTCAAGTTCACGAGAAATACGGCCGAATCGATGTGTTAGTCAACAATGCTGCAATGCTAAAAAATTTGGCGATTGGTCCGTTTTGGGAAATTCCTATGAATGAATGGTATGACGCCATCAATGTCAACATTACTGGAGCTTTTATTTGTGCCAGAGAGGTTGTACCCTACATGCAAAAACGCAATTGGGGTCGAATTGTTAACTTATCTTCGACAACGATACTTTCCGGAAAGCCAAATTATCTTCATTACTCCGCATCTAAGTCAGCCATGATCGGGATCACACGGGCTATGGCAAGAGAATTGGGAGATTGGAACATCACAGTGAACAACTTAATGCCTGGTACTACTAAAACTGAGTCCGAGAGAACCTCGGCTCACGATGAGTATTTTGCCAATGCGGTCAAACAACAATCAATTCATCGGATGGCAACCGTACAAGATCATGCAAATGCACTAATGTTCCTGTGCTCAGACGAAGCTGGCTTTATCACAGGACAGTGTATGGTTTCCGATGGTGGTCGCTCATTTTTATAAAAATTATCTTTTAATTGTTTCTCTTCTTGAATAGGCTTTAACATGGCATTGACGATAAAAACGAGTTTCAACATCCCAGTCTCACAGGATATCGCTTGGCTAGTCTTAACAGACATTGAGCGCTCAGCGCCATGTTTTCCGGGAGCTGAGTTAGGTGAGCCCATTGAAGGCGGCTTTTACAAAGGCGCATTCAATGTGAAGTTGGGTCCACTTTCATTTAGATTTTCTGGAAAATTCGGATATATCGAAATGGATAAATCACTGGGCACAGCCAAGATCTCAGCCTCAGGTACTGATACAAAAGGTCGTGGTGGTGCTCAAGCGGTCATTTCTGTTTCAATGAAAGAAACTGATGGCTTCACCTTGGTTGATATCGTATCTGACGTCACATTATCTGGAATGGTCGCTCAATACGGACGCGGTGCTGGAATGATTCAAGCGCTTTCTCAACAGTTAATCAATGATTTTGCACAAAATTTATCGAAAGTCATCACAACCGACAATGCTCTAAACAATGTTGGATCTTCAGATCAAGTTACTGCAACAAATGATTCAACTACTAATAAGACATCTGAAAACATATCACCAGCAACGACCAGTACACCTCTATCCGGTGGAAGTCTTTTGTGGAGAGTGTTTCTGAATTGGATCAAAAATCTTTTTTCGAAAAAAACAAATTAACCAGTCAATAGTTACGAGCGTACACCATGTCACAAACTGATCAATTTCTTCCACACGAAGGTCGCCTAGTCAATGATGATGAGATTAGCAATGAGGGGGGCCAATACAAACTCCTCGGCATGCATTGTAAAAGTTGCAATGCAAAGTTTTTTCCAGTCAATACCATGTGTCTATTTTGTCTTTCAGAAACAGTAGAAAAATTTCCACTTTCGACGCAAGGAAATTTATATAGTTATAGTTTCATTCACATTGCTCCTAAACAATGGAAAGTGCCTTACGGTATTGGCTATGTCGATCTGCCAGAAGGTGTTAGGCTCTTTGGAAAACTTGAAAATGCCACCCCTGAGAACTGGGAAGTTGATTCAACGGTTCACATTGAGATTAAAGAGTGCGCCAAGATAGACGGACAACCAACTCAGTACCAATACTTTTTCAAATCTAGCAAAGGATAAATGATGAGTCACAGTTCTTTCAGAGATGTTTCCGTTTACGGTAGCAGCATCATACCTTTTGGTAAATTTCCTCATCTCTCGCTATCAAGTCTTGCTAGACCAGCTGTGGTTGAAGCTCTAAAAGATTCAGGTATTGAGAGACATAATATTCAAGCACTTTATTGTGGTTCCGCCATGTCTGGAATGATGTCTGGCCAGAGAATCGCAAGAGATTGTGGCTTAAGTGGCATTCCAATTGTGAACGCTGAAAATGCATGCTCTTCTAGCGCCACTGCATTTAGAGAAGCTTGGGTTGCTGTTGCAAGCGGAATGATTGATTATGCATTGGTGATCGGCGTTGAAAAGCTATCAAGCTTAGGAGGCGGCACAATTCCACTAGACAAAGAAGATATTGAAGTAAGCAATGGGATGATCATGCCTGGCTTGTATGCAATGCGAGCTCAACGTTATCTTCATGATTACGGACACACAGTCACCGATTTAGCCAAAGTTACTGTTAAATCTAGAAATCATGGCGCACTCAATCCTGGAGCACAATTTAGAACCACAACAACTGTCGAGGAGGTACTAGCGTCGCGTAAAGTGGCAGATCCTATCACTCTTTTACAGTGTTGCCCAACGGGTGATGGCGCCGCTGCTGTTGTCATTGGTCCGAGTGATATTGCAAATCGTCATGTGACTAAACCAGTCAAGGTGATTGGCTCCCATTTGGCTTCAGGTAAATACATGAGTGGATTTAGAGAGCTTAAAGTACCTGAAATTACGGTAAGGTGCGTGACAGAACTATATGAAGAAATTGGATTGGGGCCAGAGGATCTAGACGTTTTGGAGTGCCATGATGCCTTTTCAATTGCTGAATTACTCTACTACGAAGCGCTGGGGCTGTGCAAACCAGGTGAAGGCGTCAAATTGATCAACGATGGCACAACATCTTTAGGTGGAAAAATAGTAGTCAACCCAAGCGGTGGCATGTTGTCTAAAGGGCATCCTGTTGGTGCCAGTGGTGTTGCACAAATTGTAGAAATCGTTCGACAACTTCAAGGTAGAGGTGGTAACCGTCAAGTTGAAAATGCAAAAATTGGATTAACACATGTAACTGGTGGCGGTACAGCAGGATTTGATCATGGGGCGTGTTGTATTCATGTCTTTGGTGTATAGCACTGCATTATTGACATCAGCTCTATGAAACCAGCTCCCTTCAAGTACCACGCACCGACCTCAGTTGGTGAAGCACTCCAACTGTTGGCTAAGTTAGAAAATCCCAAAATTTTGGCAGGCGGTCAGTCACTGATGCCTATGATGAATTTCAGATTCATGATGCCTAGCCATATCATTGATTTGAACCAGATCGATGAACTCTATGGCATTGAGTTGCGCGATCAAAGTATTCATATCGGGGCAATGACTAGACAACACGATATTCAGACATCAGATTTAGTAAAGAAATTCGCACCTATTATCCCTGATGCATACGACTTGGTTAGCCATCGTCAAATTCGTAATCGAGGTACCTTGGGCGGTAGTTTGTGCCATCTTGATCCTTCTTCAGAGCAACCCTGCTTCATTTCTGCATTGGACGGTGAGATTGAGGTAATGGGTCCCAATGGCCGAAGAAGTATCCCTATTGGAGAGTGGACTTCTACCTACATGACTCCTGCAATGAATGATGATGAGTTGATGATTGGTACAAGTTTCAAGCCTTGGCCTGATGGCCACGGCTGGGCTTTTTTAGAGTATTCACGCAGACATGGTGACTATGCCATAGTAGGTGTTGCAGTTCTATCCAATATCAATGAGAAACGTGAAATTACAAAAATTTCAATCTCTATCTGCGGGATCTCATTTGCCCCCTATCGACTCAAAGATGCAGAAACAAATTTAATAGGTATGGTCGCTGATCAACATGCCATCGAAATTGCGATTAAAAGCATTGATTCAATTGAAGATGTCATGGAAGACGCCCATAACAGCAGTGAATACCGCAGACATCTAGCCAAGGTCTATACACGAAGAGCAATAGAACTCGCTTTCCAAAGAGCAAACAATCACAATTATGGACAAAATACACATTAAGGTCTCTGTCAATCACCAAATGTACGAAAAGGACGTTGACAGTCGTTGTACTTTGGGAGATTTTTTAAGAAACGACCTTGGCTTAACGGGTACACATTATGGGTGTGAACATGGTGTGTGTGGAGCTTGTACCGTTCTATTGAACTCAAAATCAGTACGTTCGTGTTTATTACTTGCGGTACAAGCCAATGGAAGTGAGATTACCACCATCGAAGGTCTGGCCAATGATGATGGTACGTTGTCTGAGCTTCAACAAGCTTTTACTGAATGTCATGCGCTTCAATGTGGGTTTTGTACACCTGGCATGTTAACGACCCTGACAGAATTACTTAGCGAAAATTTATCGCCAACTGAAGCTCAAGTGAAAAGTGCTATTTCAGGTAATTTATGCCGCTGCACTGGATATCAACCTATCGTTGATGCGACTATTCTTGCAGCCTCTAGGCTAAGGGATAAATCTATACCGTCTGCCGCAATAAAACAGTGAATATTCAATGGACATCTTAGACTCTAAACTACTGTCAAAACAGGCCTACATTGGATCAAGAACTCTCAGGACTGAAGACAAAGCTTTACTTAAAGGCCTTGGCCAGTTTGTGGATGACATCAAGCTTGACAACACCTTGTTTTCAAGTGTTTTGCGAAGTCCACATGCTCATGCAAGAATAATAGATATCAATATAACGCTTGCATCCCAGTTACCTGGCGTACATGCAATTTATCTGCACAAAGATCTACCCCTTAGTGCTCAAAAAAGATTACCACTCAACACACCCAACGCTGCCATCACTCTTGTCATGACGCAAGAGATTTTAGCGTCGACAGAAGTGTGTTACGTTGGCGAACCTGTAGCGTTTGTCGTTGCCGAAAGTAGATACATTGCGGAAGATGCTTGTTCTATTATCGAAGTTGATTATGAAATTTTAGACGCGACCTCTGACTGTATAGAAGCGTTAAGGGAAACAACTCCACTAACTCACACCATTGCAAAAAACAATCTGATCGCCAAACTCCCTTTGTCTTATGGTGACATTGATGGTGCTTTTTCTGCGGATGCTGTAATAGTTCAAGACATCTTTTCACAAAATAGAGGATCTGCACACCCCATGGAGACGCGGGGTTATCTGGCAGAGTTTCACAAAGCAACATCGCAGTTGACTGTTTGGTCTGCCGGACAGGCCCCTCACTTAGAGAAAAAAACACTGATCGATATGCTGGACTGGGACCCTGAAAAAATCAGAGTCATCATGAATGATGTGGGTGGCGGTTTTGGACCTAAAGCCATCTTTTATCCAGAAGAAGCACTGGTTGCGATTGCTGCTTGTGACTTAAATCGTCCGGTTAAGTGGATAGAAGATCGTAGAGAACACTTTTTAAGTGGATCGCAAGAAAGAGAACAGTATTGGGACATCTCACTTGCACTGACTCAAGAGGGGAAGATTCGCGGTATCAAGTTAAAGATGACTCATGACAATGGTGCCTATTTACAATGGGGTGTAATTCTTCCCTATATTGGTGTCACCACAACGCCCGGACCCTACGTAGTACCGGCCATGGATGTTGACTTAAAAATGGTTTTCACAAACAAGGGCCCAACCTCCCCTGTGCGTGGTGCTGGAAGACCACAGGCTGTTTTTGCAATGGAGAGAATTTTAGACAAAGCCGCAAAAGTTTTGTCCGTTGATAGAGCAAAAATTCGCCAGTTAAACTTTATTCAGCCTGAACAAATGCCTTATAACGTGGGCTTTATTTACAGAGACGGTAAAGCCATGATTTATGACAGTGGCGACTACCCAAAATGTCAATCTTTGGCATTGCAAAAGGCCAACTACGATACTTTTTCTCAGAGACAAAAATTAGCAAAATTGTCTGGTCGTCATATTGGAATCGGAATTGCCAATTTTGTTGAAGGTACAGGACTTGGCCCTTTTGAAGGAGCGACAGTTCGAATTCAACAAAATGGTAGGGTCACTATCTTGACCGCCGCTGCAGCTCAAGGGCAAGGTCATAAAACAACATTTATGCAAATTTGTGCTGATCAGTTGGACATCGATTTAGACCTGATTGATGTGATCGCTGCAGACACCAACGCGATCTCAATGGGAATTGGAACATTTGCTTGCCGAATTACTGTGACGACGGGAAACTCTGTCTACCTTGCGGCTCAAAATGTTAGGTCCAAAGTCTTTTCTCTGGCCGCCTTTTTGCTGCAATGCGAAGTTTCAGAACTTGAAATGGCAAATGGTCTAGTATTTGTCTCAACTGAACCTACGCGCAGCAAAACTTTCGCAGATTTAGCACGTGTATCTCAAGGTATTCCTGGATTTTCATTTCCCAAAGGGGTTACCAACGGTCTCGAGGATACTCAGTATTTCTTACCCACACAAGCGGCTTACTGCAACGGTACTGCGGTTGTTGAATTGGAGGTGGACATTGAGACTGGGCAAATTGAAATTTTGAACTATGTCATGGGCCACGACTCGGGCAAACTTATCAATCCCCTTATTGTCGATGGTCAAGTACAAGGTGCAGTTGCGCATGGAATAGGCAATGCGACTCTTGAGTGGATGCGCTACGATGAGCAAGGCCAACCGATTACGACTAACTTTGGTGAATATTTATTACCTGCATCTGAGGATGTACCAAGAGTTTCTGTCGTGCACCTTGAAACCCCCTCTCCACTTAACCCACTTGGAGTCAAAGGTGCAGGAGAAGGAGGAACTATTCCTGCTGCTGCAGCGATTATTTCTGCAATAGAAAACGCATTGGATGACCCAAATGTTTTTCTTAAGGATACCCCAATGACGCCCCAAAGACTCTTTGAAATCCTGAAAAATAACACAACTTCAGCACATCACTGACTCTCGCAAATGCAAGACTTCGGAACTATAAAACTTCACTAAAAATGAATACCACTTCATTAATTAGGGACTCTGAAAAAACCAGAATTCGAACTGTTTCAGATACTGGGACAGGGACAGTTTTGCGTGTTGTACGACTATTGGGAGCGCTCTCAGAATATAGCCATGATGTCAGTTTAAGTGAATTATCGGAAAAATTAAAACTTCCGGCTAGTACTGTCCACCGCTTACTTGATTTGCTATCGAAGGAGGGTATGGTTGAGAGAGATCAAGACTTGCGGCTCTATCGACCTGGCTTAGAGTTTTACAGAATTGCATCATCTATACACAGTAAGCGTTCAATTCAAGATATCGCAATGCGTTTTTTAAAAAATGCAGTCCTTGAGAATGACGAAAATGCTTACCTGGGTATTTTAGATTTACAAGCAAAAAAAATGATGATGGCTGCAGTAGCAGAATCAAGTCATTTATTGTCATACCGCGTAGTTCTAAATGAGCTATTACCCTTGGTCAAAGGAGCTTCAGCCCTTGCCATGACCGCATGGCTTGAGGAGAGTGAATGCAGCCAAGTGATAGAACAATCCATCCAGGCCGGCATCATCGCCAACCACGATGAGCGACTCAAAATCCTAGACGAACTGATCATCATTAGACAGCAAGGTTTTGCGATCTCATTTGGGGAAAGAATCAAAGGAGCAGTCGGTATTTTTGCACCTGTTTTCAATGCTCAATCACGTGTCATTGGCTCGCTCGGCTACACGGTACCAGAGATGCGGTTCCAGAAAGCGAATCTACCCAAACTCTCTGCGACAGCGATCAATCAAGCCCAATTGCTATCAAATGCTTTAGGCTTTAACTCCAAATAATTCAGATTAAAACCGATCCTCATGACCAACCCAACAAACACTCCAAAAGCCAACTCTTCACAACAACCGCTTGCAGGTCTAAAAGTATTGGACATGACACAGTTCTTATCTGGGCCTTTTGGCTCAATGGTACTTGGCGATTTGGGCGCTGAAGTGATCAAAATTGAACCGCGCTCAGGGGAGCTATCTCGGACAATTCCACCACATTTTGTAGCCGATGACAGTGTTTACTATTTGAGCGTCAATCGCAATAAGAAAAATATGGTGGTTGATCTCAAAAAAATCGAAGGTATTGAAGTTATAAAAAATTTGGTTGCCAATTGCGATATAGTGATTGAAAATTTTAGACCTGGCGTACTAGAACGCTTAGGAATTAGCTATGACAAACTCTCTGAATTAAAACCTTCAATTATCTGGTGCAGTGTCACTGGTTTTGGACAAGATGGACCTTGGAGAGATTGGCCTGCTTACGACATGATGATTCAAGCACTCTCTGGCGGTATGAGTCTGACTGGAACGACAGAAGGACCCTCGGTTAGAGCGGGGATTCCTCTTGGTGATATTTCAGCAGGCCTTTACGGGGTCATTGGGATATTGGCAGCTTTGCACGAAAGAAATCTATCCGGTAAAGGAAAACATATCGATATTGCAATGATGGATTGTCAAGTAGCAATGCTGTCTTATCAAGCGGCTTACTATCTCCATTCTGGGCAAGTCCCCGGTCGACAAGGTACTGGCCATGACTCTTTTCCAACCTACGGTACATTTCCAACCAAAGACGGCAAGAGCATAGTGGTTACAGCCAATACAGAAAAAATGTGGAAGGAAATGGCTAACTGTTTGGGTTTATCCGCTTTGATTACCGATCCACGTTTTATCACTAATAAAGAAAGGCTGGCCAACAGAGCTCAAATTGAGCCTCTACTTCAGCAGGCCTTTTTGGCAAGAAATGCACAGGACTGGATGGATGATTTTTTAGCACTGGGCATCCCTGCTGGGGTAGTCAACACGCTTGATATCACTCTCAATAGCCCTCAAATTCAACACAGACAAATGGTTGTTGAACTAAAGGACGAGATTGGGCACAGCGTGAAAGTTGTAGCAAACCCCATCAAATTTAACGAAGATTTGAGCACACGAAGCGACTACCCGGCTCGCTTAGGTGAGCACACTGACTCAATTTTGAAAGATCTATTGGGATATTCGGACGAGCAAATTATGAACTTGAATACAGCAGGCGCAGTGTATCAATGCGATTAAAAATACATTACCCTAAGTTAACCATCGTTAACCCCTCCCCCAACCTGATGGTGAGCACATTGAATTTCATAAATCGCATCCTAAGATTTTTTACCTTCCTATCTTTGAGCGCGCTGGGACTTTGTTCACCCCTCTCACACGCAGCCTACCCAGATAAGCCCATCCGTATCGTTGTGCCATTTGCTCCAGGAGGTCTCACCGACAATGTCATTCGTGTATTTGTGGCAAAATTTTCGACTCAACTAAACCAATCTGTGGTGATCGAAAATAAACCTGGTGCAAATGGAAATATAGGAACCAGTTACGTTGCTCAATCCAGTCCTGACGGCTACACTTTGCTGGCAGCATTTGATGGCACCATTGTCATCAACCCCAACTTATACGAAAAAGTTCCTTTCAATACACTGAAAGACTTTGATCCAATAGCAAATTTAGGGGTCAGTGCTCTAGTTTTAGCAGCCCACCCATCGGTACAAGCCAACAATGTACGGGAGTTGGTTGCACTTCTTAAGGCAAAACCCAATAGCCTATCCTATGCATCAGCTGGAACCGGCAGTACCAACCACTTGGCCGCTGAAATGCTACAACAACGTGCAGGAGTTCAAATGGAGCACATCCCTTACAAGGGTGGTGGTCAAGCTGTTGCCGATGTCGCAGGTGGGCATGTCCCTCTTATTTATACCTCAGTATCAACCGTTCAACAATTTATTAAACAAGGTAAGCTCAAAGCACTAGGAGTCTCTTCTCGAGCTCGCTCACCAGCCCTACCGGAAGTGCCTACCTTTATTGAAAACGGTATTGAAGATTTTGAAGTGACCTCTTGGATAGGCTTGGCCGCTCCTGCCAATACACCAAAATCTATCATTGATAAACTGCATAACGCTGCAGTGTCTGCGGTGAATAATTCTGATGTCAAAGAGCAATACAAATCATTGGGTATCGAACCTATTGGCAATACACCTGAAGAGTTCCACGCTCAGATTGTTCATGATTTGTCGATGTGGGGGGCGATCATCAAAAAGGCCAACATCAAGCTCATTGAGGCTCAGTGATAGACTTGCACTTAAACACACAGCTCCATTAGATCGAGCTGTGTATTGGTCATGCTCAAAATTAGCGGGTTGTTTGCAATAAAAAATCAACCAACTCTTTAAGTTCAGTTTCTTCACTCAGACCAGAATAGGGCATTCTGTTTCCAGGGATTTTTCCTTGTGGATTACTTAAAAACTCAGTCAGAGCTTGTTGATCCCAAATCAACTGACTTCTCTTCAAGGGCCCTGAATAGCGAAAACCCTCGACCGAACCCGCTTTTCTACCGATCAGTTTATAAAGAGTTGGTCCAGTCCCATTTTCATCAGCATTTAGAGAATGACAAGTCGAGCAAACTTCAAACGATGATGGTAGTTTGTTCGATTGAGCCTGACCAAAAGAACTTCCCGTTAGGAGAATAAGCCCATAGAAAATAATAATTTTATTGACGGACTTTGACGCTAACCGAATGAACGAATCAAGCATCGACTAACTTCCCTGGTTTTTTAAGATACGTATTCTTGATAGCATCTGCAGCGAAATAGGCGATTGCACCGACAGGACCAGTTGGGTTGTAGGCTGAGTTATGTGGAAAAAGTGAAGCCCCCATAATGAACAAATTATCAACACCCCAAACTTGGCCATATTTATTGGTCACTGAATTTGAAGGGTTCGTTCCCATGATGGTCCCGCCGGTGTTGTGTGTACTTTGGTAAGGTACCGAGCTCCAGCTGTTTCTAGCTGTGGCCTTGGTAAAAGACGTTGGCCTCATTTCTTGAGCCAAGTCATTAATTACAGAAGCTATTTGTGCAGATAATTTTCTTTCGTTGTCCTTGTAGTCAAAAGTCATCCTCAGCAATGGCTGACCAAATTTATTCGTCCAAGTGGGATCAAGATCTAAGAAGTTGCCTCTGTTAGGCATAACGCTACCACTAGAGGCGATAGTCATGGTTCTTTCGTACCACTTGCTGACACCTTTCTTCCAGGCAGAACCCCATTGGGGAGTACCTGCAGGTGTGGGTCTCCATGCGATAGGTCTTCCGCCGTAAAGGCCCGCACCCAGTGTAGAGCCGCCCACAAAACCAAAGGGGGCTCGATCAAAATCCCAATTGGCATGGAAATGATCGCTGCCCATACCAATTCCACCTGTCGCCATGTAAGGGTGAAAGAGCTTGTCCTCAAAAAACAAAGTTGCAGCCGAGCCTGTTTGATAACAATAATTTTTACCAATCAACCCTTCACCAGTTTGAGGGTTATAGGGTTTCCCAATTCCCGAGGTCAACATCAAATGTACGTTGTTGAATGAAAAGGCACACAAGATCACCATTTGTGCAGGTTGGAAATATTCCTCTCCAGTCAGCACATGGGTGTAATTGACACCGGTGGCTTTTGTACCTGTTGAATCGGTGATGACTTTTGTCACCCAAGTATTAGTGCGTAACTCAAACGTTTTTTGCTTCAAAGCTGCTGGAATCACACTCATATGTGCCCCGCCTTTTGCATTGGCCTCACATCCAAAGCGTTCACAGTGACCACAATACTGACATTCACCAAACTTTGCGCCATCTGGGTTGGTATAAGCTTTGGACGCATTGGCTGTGGGACGTGGAAAGCTGTTGTAGCCTTTAGCAGTTGCTGCGGCTTCAAACAATTCTCCAGCCAAGCTTTTTTCTAAAGGGGGCAAGGGATATTCGTTTTTTCTAGATGCCTCATGGATATTGCCACGAGGATCTTTGTTTCCATTTAAATTCCCGGCTTTTCCAGAGATCCCTGCTGTTTTCTCGAATTTATCGTAATATTTTTCAAGCTCCTCATAAGTCACCCCCCAGTCTTGAATCGTCATATCTTGAGGAATATATTTTTTTCCATATTTTTCCTCGTACATAGTCTTAATTTTAAATTCCGTATTATTCCAACGCCACGTGTGACCGTTCCAATGGGTACTTGCGCCTCCCACTCCTGTCCCCGGTAGATATGAGCCCAAGCGACGATATGGCAGGGCTCTTTGTTGTTCATTGTTTCGAATGGTCTCGGTTTGATCGTTCGTGTCAACCATTAAGGAGTGTCGATGTGCTAGTGCAAGTTCGTCCCTCATTCGAGGCACTGTGAAATCATCTGCAGTACTGCGCTCGCCTCCCCTTTCTAGACACACCACTTGTAGGCCAGATTCCGACAACTCCTTGCCCAAAATACCGCCTGTCCAACCAGCTCCGACCAAGACCACGTCGACTTCTTTTAATGTTTTCATATTGTTATAAAGGTAAAAGTTGATTTAGTTGATATCCGCGATACTGGTTGGTGTGATCGGGTAGGGTTTATTTTTAAATTTAATAATATTTTGACGGTGATTGGCTGTGACTCCTGGATAGCCAATCATCTTCCAACCCGCCTTGGCTCGATTACCACCATAAATGGGATCAGCAAACATTCCTTCATAAAACATTTGAAGCAACTGCTCAAAATAAACTTGACTTGGAATACCGTTGTCAAACTCTAATTTTCCAGATTGCATCCCAACCAGAATATTTTCTTTTTGATCACTACTGAGAGTTTCAAATAATTTCCCAAATGTCTTTTTGCAGTATGACATCAAGCCTTGTGTACCTGCACGAAACAGCTCCGCAGGTGTCAATCCCAATTGATAGCCTTGATTGGGGGAACCTTTTGGAAAGGGTCCTTTCAAATAGAGACGATGACCGTTGCCCCAATTACCCCCCAAGGCGCGATCAAAATAAGTATTCAACCCAAGTTCCAGGCCGCCAGGAGACAGAGAATCAGCAGGACACATGTGCTCAACAAGTGCTTCAACAAATCCTTGCTCGCTGGGTTTGAGCCATACATAGCCAGCAAAGGGCTCTTGAGAGAGGGCTTGATTAGGGCTTGAACTTACCGACTGTGCATTGGCCTTGTCCGCGCCCATCACGGATACCGTTGCCACGGCGGCACTAGAGACTGTTTGTTTTAAAAAATCTCGTCTTGGCTTTTTATCTGTTGAGTCTGTCATGGGAATAGCCTTTGTATTAAAGATGGATCAACTCTTCGGTTCATTAATCTATTTGCTTCAAATAATTTTATGGATCAATGTCAAAACTTGATATCAGGGACTACCTTGCCTTGCTGCGGGAATCCTTCATAAATTGTTGCAGCGCAATACAAAAGAATTTAAAAGTTAGAACATTGTTTCTCTACTTTGATGAAATAACTGAATTTTTAGTGTATATTTAAGTTGACTTTTAATTGTGTACATCTAGAATGACAAATTAATATCATTGTTTTATGATCCCTGACCATGACGGCCATGGAAAACCTTGGTGCAGGTTGAGCACTGTATTCGTACTTTGATAGGAGAAAAACCAATGACAGACCATAAAGTTTGGCCAACGGGTTTGACCGAGGCTGAGTCAGAAGAGCTTCATCGGCATCTCATCCAAGGAACACAATTCTTTGGAATGATTGCTGCCTTTGCTCACCTTTTGGCTTATATCTATTCGCCATGGCTTAAATAATAAGAAAGGTAACGCAAATGATTTACGGAAAAATGTGGTTGGTGGTCAAGCCCTCCGTGGGCGTGCCACTCATTATTGCCGCTGTAGCCGTTGCATCGTTCTCGGTGCATTTGGCTATATTGAACAACACAACTTGGGTTAAAGCATTCCTCAATGGAAATGCTGACAAAGTTGCGGTATCGGCACCAGCAGCTCCGAAATAGCTGTCAGGTTTGCACATGGATCAAGTCCATCGCGTTTGATCCATGTGTGCGATTTCTCAGTCTGTCACTTGACAATTAATGTCACTGAACAATAACTTTGAATCGGAACCAAATTGTCATCATCAATGACCAAGAATTCTTATAGCCAAAAATTGCTTTATTCTTGGCTACAACGTGGGACAAAGTTCTTACCTTTCTCCGACGCGGCTTCGGCTGACTTGCCATTATCTAGACTCCTCAGATTGTCATTGTTTCAAATTTCTGTAGGCATGGCATTGGCTTTGCTGATTGGAACGCTCAACCGAGTCATGATAGTTGAGCTACATGTTCCCGCTTCCTGGGTTTCGGTCATGGTTGCCATGCCCATCGTAGTCGCCCCTTTTCGTGCCCTCATTGGATTTAGCTCCGATACCCATCACTCTGAATTGGGATGGAAGCGAGTGCCCTTCATTTGGAGAGGCACCATGGTTCAATTTGGTGGGCTGGCCATCATGCCTTTTGCACTCTTGGTTCTCTCTGGACAAGGACATGCTTCAGAAGCCCCACTATGGATAGGTCACTTGGGCGCAGGAGTGGCCTTTTTACTTGTTGGTGCTGGGCTCCATACGACTCAAACGGCAGGTTTGGCCCTTGCAACGGACTTGGCACCTGAAGAGTCCAGACCCAAAGTGGTTGGCCTCATGTATGTGATGCTTCTCGTGGGTATGATCGTCAGTGCCGTGGGTTTTGGTGCTTTCTTAACGGATTTCAGCCCAGGACGGCTCATTGAAGTGGTGCAAGCCTCGGCTTTGTTCACCATGGTGCTCAATGTCATTGCATTGTGGAAACAAGAAAACAGAGTACGCCGTCCACTCAATGAGCGACAAAAAACTGAAACATTTCAAGAGTCATGGGCTCGTTTTTGTCACGGCGGTCAAGCGATCCGAAGATTAATTGCGGTGGGACTTGGCACAGTTGCGTTCAGCATGGAAGATATTTTGCTAGAACCCTATGGAGGTGAAATCCTTCACCTGGGGGTTGGCGCCACAACGGCTCTCACGGCAACATTGGCCATGGGGGGACTTTTCGGATTTGCACTGGCCTCAAACATACTGAGTAAAGGATTTGATCCCTTTAAGATGGCAAGTTTGGGGGCCCTTTGCGGCATTCCTGCCTTCATATGCGTCATCATCTCCCCGACTTTGAGCTCGAGTTTGATGTTTGCCATTGGAATATTCTTTATTGGCTTCGGCGGTGGACTCTTTGGACACGGCACTCTCACCGCAACCATGAATTTGGCGCCCAAAGGTCAAAGTGGCCTAGCACTTGGTGCATGGGGAGCGGTACAAGCAACTGCAGCAGGTTTGGCAATTGCTGCGGGCGGAGTCATTCGTGACTTGTTTGACACTTTTTATGATCCACCCTTGGGATATGATTGTGTGTATGGAATCGAAATTGTCATGTTAGCAATCACCA
>Ga0208618_1000094_pt1 | contig 40614 bp, 37 predicted proteins | sample CryBogCBE18Jul08_FD_184585 | JGI IMG/M metagenome (GOLD analysis project Ga0208618, IMG submission 184585) | Freshwater microbial communities from Crystal Bog, Wisconsin, USA - CBE18Jul08 (SPAdes) | ecosystem: Environmental > Aquatic > Freshwater > Lake | place: Crystal Bog, Wisconsin, USA...
GAAAATGAATTCAAGTCGTGGACAAAGAAAAAAGACGATTTCTTCATTAAAATCAATATGTTATTGAACTTTTTAAGACAAACGTTGGGACACTAGTGAATCAATACCTAAAAACACTTAAGCCAATCAGTTTTTGGGCCTATTGATGGGAGTTTCTTCTCTCAATCCAATGTGATGTTCAACGCTTTGATGATTTGGCTGTACTTTTGTTGATCTTTGGCGATCAAGTCCTTGAAACCCGCTGGAGTGGTGATAAAGGGCTCGATACCGCCAGCTTTGAAAAGATTTTGAGTCAAGTCCTCCGCCATCAAGGCTTGTGAAACCAAGTTGCGCAAGCGCTCCAAAACCTCATTGGGCAGGGCCTGTGGGGCAAACAATCCAATCCATATCTTCGCTTCAAAGTCAGGAAAAGTCTCTGAAATGGTGGGAACCTGAGGAAACACCTTGGAGCGCTGAAGGCCCGTGCTTGCAAGTGCTCTTAACTTACCCGATTTCATGAGTGAAGCATTGGAGGTTCCTGCAAACATCACGGCCGTCTCCCCACCCACTGTTGCCGTGGTTGCAGGAGATCCTCCTTTGTAGGGGATGTGCAGGAGATCAATGCCAGCCTTGGCTTTTAAAAGCTCCATGATCAAGTGATGCTGAGAGCCGTTACCTGCTGAGGCGTATGCCAAAGGAGGTGATGATTTCTTGGCCAGTGCGATGAATTCAGCAAAATTTTTGACGGGCAGTTGAGCGTTTGCAGAAAGCACAAATTGATTGCTTCCCAGTGTGGCCACAGGCAGCAAATCTTTATTCACATCAATGTTGCTGTGTCGATAAAGGTACGGGTTGATGGTGAAAGTGCTGTCCATGCAGACGAGCAATGTGTATCCATCAGGACTACTTCTGGCCACATACTCAGCGGCAACTCCTCCGTTTGAGCCCACGTGATTTTCAATGACAACGCTTTGGCTGGTTAACTCAGCCAATTTGGCGCCCAATATTCGCGCAATCAAATCAGGAGCCCCTCCAGCAGGAATGGGGGAGACAAGCTTGATCGTCTGGCGTGGGTAGGGGTTACTTTGAGCTTGAAGTGGCGCAGAGTAGGGCACAAGAAGCGAGAAAATGAGCAAAAGGAAAAATTGAGATTTCATGATGAATCTGACTTTAATAAAAGTGCTGTAAAAGCCAATCTAGTGGGCAAATCGAACATCCAATCACTTTTTCAAAAAATCCAAGACCAATTGATTAAAAAGGTCTGGCGCCTCCCAAGATAAAGCATGTCCAATGCCGGGCATATTGGCCCATTGGTGGTGAGGCAACAAATCAGCCCAGTGGTGCATGAGCGCTGGTGGGGCCAAAAGGTCAGCGTCCCCAGCAATCACAAGGGTTGGTGTTTGGATTCTTGCGATTTTTGCCAAAGTATTGGGTGTGTGAAGTTTTTGCGACTTCACACCCTCTTGAATGCTTCGCTCTTCAATTTCAATCCAAGCTTTTGTGCCTTCTTCATTGGCCGCTCTGAATGATGGGCCAACCTCTCTGAAGTAGGTTGGTGTTTTGCGAATTCCAGGAATTTCTATGCGCTCAACTATCTTCAGCATGGACGGATCCGAGAGCTGAGCGGTGCTTCCGCCAACGATCAATCGAATCAGTGAATCTTGGTGATCTGAGGCGTAGTCCAAAGCTGCAAAACCACCTCCAGCGATACCTAGTAAATTGAATTTTTTGATGTTCAAGTACGCCATCAAATGTTCCAAATCCTCCGCAATGCTCAAAGCCCCGTTGTCCTCAGGCAAAGCAGCTCGGCTTTTACCCCAGCCTCGCCTGTCAAACGCAATGACCCTGTATCCAGCTTGTGAGAATGCTTTGATTTGAGGCTCCCAAAGTTCACTGCTGCCGGAGTTGGGGTGAAGAAGGACAATCACTTCCTGATTGGGGTTTGTTTGGGTATCGATGTACCAAAGTGAGACGCCTGCCAGGGGGGCATATTTTCCCTGTGCGATATTGATGGTATTGGCCTCATGTTTTGGAGTGCTTTGCCCGTGAGCCAAGCCAAAGGAAAGGCCCAATCCGAGACTCAAAATCAGGAGGTAAAAATGATGCTTGAAACTCAAACGAAAGTGCCGAGGGAGGTTTTTCATGGATAACCTTTATTAATTTGGGAAAGACGAATGAAGACATTGATCGCATTGCATGAGTAGGGTTTGCGCATCCATGAGTCCATTCATTCGAGTGGCGCCCCCAACGTGGGGAGTTGCGATGAATTGTGGAAAGCTCAATAGCTTTTCATTTGAATCGATCGGCTCTTGGTAGTGAACATCAAATGCTGCGCCTGCAATGGTTCCCTTTTGCAAAGCTCTCACCAATGCATCGTGATTGATGATGCGAGCCCGTGCCGTGTTGATGAGAAATGCCGAAGGTTTCATTTGAGACAGTTCATGTTCATCAATCAAGTCTGTGGTATTTTCAGAAAACGGAACGTGTACGCTCACAAAATCGCTTTGAGACAAGACTTCACCCAAACTCATCTGCTCAACATTGAATCGCATGGACTCTGTCGAACTCAAAGCCGAGGGTTGATAAACTTTAACTCGCATACCAAATGAGTTCGCTCGCATGGCCACCTCCTTGGCAATTTCTCCAAATCCAATGAGCCCAAGCGTTGATTCAAACAATGTTTGAATGTTGGTAATTCTTGAGTAATTTGGACTTGCTGTGTGTCTAGTGTCAAAGGGAATATGGCTCATGCCTTTTAATTGCATGTCCTCAAGACTCAAAGTGCTCGTGATCAGAGGGAACTTCTTGGCCAAAGTCAGGCATAGCATCATGGTGTGCTCCGCCATCGCAATGTTGGTTCTTCTTCTGAGCGAGAGCACTTCGATGCCAGCGCTCTTGCAGGCATCTAAATCAATGCGCTTCATCACGGTTCCAAACTGTTGCAGGCATTTGAGTTTTTTAGCCAAAGCCACTTCAGTCCGTCCAAATTGCAAACCCTCGAGCACCACAAGATCAGCGTTTGGTAAAGCCGAATGAAGCTCTTCTTGTGAATTGATCATGATGACCTTTGCAGGCCAGAGTTCTTTTAGTTTACTTCTCAAATCCTCGCACCAGCCTTTAAAGTCAGGCAGATCGATTGAGTTGAAGTTGGCAAAAGCCTCAAAACGTTCCCTTTGGGTGCTTGGATCCAAGATGACACCCAAAAGCCTCAACACTCGATCTTCCTCAATGAGTATGGTTTTCATGTGTTGCGCACCGCCTCGAGAGTCCAATAGGGATGGGTTTGTCCAATTCCAAGCCAAATGGCCGAATGGTTTTTATAGAGCGAATCAAAAAAAACATCGACGATCAATTCGCAAGATCATCAATGTTGAGTGCAAGCATCAAATCTTTGACAGAACACTGATCATCATGAGCTAGATTCAGAAAGCGCATGGCTTGAGTTTTACTCAGCCATGGAGCTACTGCATCATTGAACTTGTCTCTTAAATTTTCTTGTGATGCGGGGTTCTCAGGCGAGCCCTTGTGAAAGCGAACAGTTTCACTGAAGATCTGTCCAGATTTCGTCTCAACCCTGATTGTCACGGGTTGCTCAAAAGGTGCTTTGCGCACCGAGGGGACATCCTCGGATAAGTGTGGGGGGACAATTACCTTGATGCGATCGATGAGGTGTTTTGCCTCTACTCTATTGACGCTTTCATCGCTGAATGATTTTAAATTGGGCCTGCCATCTAAAAAGGCTGCAGCCACACAATACTGCAGTGAGGTTTTGCCTTGAAGTCCATTGGTGGGATTGGAATGTATGAGCGTTCTTGGATACATGAAGCTCACCTCGCACTCAATTTTTTTGATATCGTCAATTCTCAAGTTTTGTTTCGATTGGAGCTCCACCACACAATCGATCGCAAACAAGGGTGGTCTTCCACAGGGATAAAGCTTAAAAGTGCAACCAGGATCAGAGATCATGAAGGGCTTGCCCCACTCTTTGAGGGCGTCAGCAATTTCCATTGGTGTGCTTTGGGAGCTCAAAACATCTCCAATGTTCATGGCTCCATCGAAAACATGGGTGTCAGCGGTGAAGCCCTCGCTTGCAAGTTTTGCCGCTTTGACCCCATTGCTGGCCGCTAAGCCACTGTGAAGGGACATGGTCATGGTGCCGAAATTTCTGCGAATTCCGCTTGTAAGGGATGCACAAATGCCCAACGCATGACTCAATTGTTCGTCACTGAGTTTCTTGAGCCAAGCGCAAGCCAAAGTGGCTGCAAATGCACCTTGTGTAGAGGTGGCATGCCAGCCTTTTTCATAATGAGAGGGATTCCATAAAACACCCAGCCGGCATTCAAGCTCATAACCCAGGACAAAAGCTGTGAGTGCTTGGCCTAGGTTTGCATTCACCTCCTCAGCAACTGCCAAGACAGCAGGCAGCAAAGGACCCGAAGGGTGGCCACGCATTTGAGCTTGGTTGTCATCAAAGAGTTGTAAGCTGATCATGGTTCCATTGATCAGGGCTGCGTCATCGCTTCTTGCTTTTTCCTTGTAACCAATGAGGCTAGAGCCAACATTACTGGGGTTATGCAAAAAAGTGCGTTTGAGCGCCTGGATGGGTTCTTCCTCAAGGGCGGTGAAAGCGCAGGCCAAAGAATCAATCAAACACAGTCTTGCGTTCTCCAAGTCTCGGGTGCTGATCTGATTGGGCAATTGGTGCATGCATGCATCAATGAGAGCGTGAGTCAAATTTTGCTGCATGTCGATTTGGATTCAATCTTTGATATTGGATTCTTTGATGATTTTTGACCATCTGCTGATCTCAGACTGCACATACTCTTTCAATTGTGCGGGAGTATTTGCAGATGCTGGGTCAATTCCCTCAGTGGCCAATTTGCTTTTGGTCTCGTTTTGTTTGATGATTCGGTTTACGTCTTCGTTGATGCGCACAACGATTGCGTTCGGAGTGTTGATGGGTGCAAAAAATCCCATCCAATTGCTCACCTCAAAGCCGTTGAGCCCAGCAGATGCAATGGTTGGCACTTGAGGCACGATGGGGGAGGGAGTCAGACTTGAAACCCCTAGTGCTTTGAGCTTGCCATTGTTCACGAAGGGCAAAACGGTGGTCAAACCAATGAGCATGACTTGAACATTTCCAGCAAGCAAATCTGTCACAGCAGGCGCTGCTCCCTTGTAGGCAATATGCAGTATTTTGATGTCCGCTGCCCGATCAAACATTTCCATGGCCAAGTGGCTTGCGCTACCAGGACCTGAGGAGCCAAAGTTGAGTTCACCTGGTTTGGCCTTCGCCAATTGAATCAGTTCACCGATGGTGTTGATTTTGAGTGAAGGATTGACCACCAAAATGCTGGTCAATGAGCCTGATTTGACGATTGGAACAAAGTCTTTGAGTGTGTCAAATCCGACCTTGTTCAAGCTCGGGTTCACACTCACAACGCCAGCGCTGCTGAACAGGAGTGTATAGCCATCTGCAGGTGCATGAGCCACAAATTCGGCGCCAATCGATCCCCCAGCACCAGCTCGATTTTCGATGATCACCGCTTGATTGAGGGTTTCGCTCAGTTTTTGAGCCATGATGCGGGCCATGGTATCGACTGGACCGCTTGCGGTGAAGGGTACGACCAAATGAATGGCCCTTTGAGGATATTTGCTCACGTCGTTGGATTGTCCCCAAGCGAGTGTGCACAAGAAGAGGGTGCTGATTGCTACAAATGTTATGCGGATGAATGACCTGAGACTTTTGATCCCAAGTGAAAACCGGTTTGAGCAATCGTTTGCCAGCACGACCTCAAACAACGAAAGTTCATTCTGTGAGGTCGCGTGCAATTTTTCACTCCATGACGTCGAGTAACTCGATGTCAAACTTCAAAGTTGCGTTGGGTGGAATCACACCACCTGCGCCACGCGCACCGTAACCGAGCTCAGGTGGAATGATGAGTGTTCTGTGTCCGCCTACCTTCATGCCTTGAACGCCCTCATCCCAGCCTTTGATCACCATGCCCGCACCCAAGAAGAACTCAAAAGGCTGGCCCCGATCCTTGCTGGAGTCAAACTTTTCGGTGGCTTCACCGTTCTCATAAAGCCAGCCTGTGTAGTGAACACTTACCTCGTGGTTGATGTTTGCAGTTTCACCCTCGCCAACGAGCGTGTCCGTGTATTGAAGTCCTGTGGAAGAAGTGTTCATGTTTAAAGACGTTTGAAGAAAAAATTAAAAAAATAGTCAGCCTTGAAGTTTAACCGCACAGTCAATCAACGGGTATGGGTGAATCGCCTGAGTTCAGTCGATGGAGATACCTGCTTGGTGTATGAGTTTTTCGTACTTGCTCAGTTGAGCTGTTAAAAGCACGGCCAACTCCTCACTGGTGCTGCCTCTTGGCGTGAGACCCTGTGCGATGAGTTGTTCTTTGACACTCTCATCAGAGAGCGCTTTGAGCACTTCTTTCAAAATACGCTGAACGATGGGTTTAGGGGTTCCAGCTGGCGCCATCATGGCAAACCATGAATTGAATTCAAATCCTGCCAACCCCGACTCATTGACGGTTGGTATATCGGCAAACTGAGGCATCCTCTTGGGTGTGGAGACCGCAATGAGCCTGAGTTTTCCACTCTTGACCAAAGCATTGACGGTTGCGATGCCTTGAAAGCAAACGTCCACTTCCTTGCCGGCAAGACCCACCGCCGCTTGGGTGGCACCCTTGTAGGGAACGTGCGTCAATTTAATGCCGGATTGTGCGGCAAAAAGTGCCATGGCCATGTGCTGTGGGCTGCCATTTCCGCCTGATCCGTAATTGATTTTGTCAGGATTTTTCTTGGCCAGTGCAATCAAATCTGCAGCGGTTTTGATGGGCGAATCTTGCTCAACCACGAGACCCCACTCAACCGTTGCTACCAATGAAATGGGTTCAAAGTCCTTTTGAATGTCCCAGGGAATGTGGCTTTGTAAGTTTGGCAGCATCGTCATGATGCTGTCGTTGAACCCCCCCCACACATATCCGTCTGGGGCTGATTTGGCCACCTTGTCTGCTCCAATGATGCCTGAGGCTCCGGCTTGGTTTTCAATGGCGATGCCAAGACCAATGTTGGAAGAGATTTTTTGCATCACGATGCGCGCTGCGTTGTCTACAGCACTTCCAGCTGCCAAGGGCACAATCATCTTGATGGGTTTGTTGGGGTAAGCGCTTTGAGCCCAGGTGCTTTGACCTAAGGTGGCAAAAGCTGAACAAGTGGCCAAGCTGTGGAGAAGAAATTGACGACGGCTCATGATGAATGGATGATTGTTTTTTTAATGTGATTGAAGCGGCTTGATGTGCAACTGGACTGCGAGTTGATTGAGTTGTTCAATCAAAGCGGCTGACAACTCGACCCCATGTGTCATGAAATGGGCTTTCTTTTCATGACTTTGTTCTCCAGGAAGCCATATTTTGTCCACATTTGGCATCCGTTGGCTATTCTTGATATCCCTGATCAATTGATCAATCGAGCGCTTGAAGTCGTCAATTTCTCCAAAGGCGTTGGGATCAATGATCGCGATGGCCTGTCCAGTGTTGGTGGTGGTTTTATAGTCTTTGTTGAAATCGATGACTTGGCGGCCCATGGCAGCACCGTTCAAAGAGCCAGCCAAAATGCCCACGACCAAAGACAGTCCATATCCCTTATAGCCACCAATGGGTAATAAAAAGCCCTCATCGCTTCGGGTGGGATCCAAAAGTGGCTTGCCTTCTTTGTCAATCATCCAACCCTCAGGCATCATTTCACCTTTTTGAGCCTTGGCTTTGACTTTGCCATAGGCTGCAACGGTGGTGGCCATGTCCAGTACGATGGGCGCTTCCTCAAGTGCGGGAATGGCTGCGGCAATGGGGTTTGTGGATAAAAGCATGTCCAGCCCCCCCCAAGGAGGGAGGTGATTGGCGTTTCCAACTGCAAAGTAAAGTCCAATCATGTCGTGTTCAAGTGCCATCTTTGCGTAAAGTGAGGCCGGTCCTGCGTGGTTGCTGAATTGGCTACCGACCCAAGCAATGCCGGTGTTTTTCGCCTTTTCAATGGCCAGCTCGGTGGCTTTGAGCATCACCAAGTGCCCCATGGCGTTGTCTCCATCGATCAAAGCTGTGGCCACCTTTTCCTTGATGATTTTGATGTTGGGCTTCAAGTTGATGCCACCCGAGAGAATTCGCTTGGTGTATGCCGGAAGTCTGATGATCCCATGCCCGTCTGAGCCTTGGAATTCGGCTTGTGTCATCAATTGAGCGATCGTCAAAGCGTCTTTTTCTGGAAAGCGCAAAGAAAACAGCGCTTGTCCAATGAAATCGTTGATCTGCGAAAAGGTAAAACGGGGATGGTTCATGAGGCGTGTGAGGTTAAACGTTGACTAAGGCTTAGGGCGGCACAATCTGGGCTGGTGAGCACCAAGGCTTGGGTCATGGATTGTGTCAATTTTTGTGCGTGAGCCATGGAAAATTGTGCCAACATGATCACGTCGCAATCTTTCAATTCACTCACTGACTTTGCGATTTTTGAGTGGTGGAGTTCTTCCTCTCCATTGGCCAAATCCTGCATCGCCTCTTTGACATGAATGCAGTATAGGTGAACTTCTCTTTTGAATGCTTGAGCCATTGCCAAAAATTCATCTTTCATGGGGGCCAAGGAGGCTTCAAATGTCGCCACCAATGCGACCTTCAGAATGTCTTGATCAGGCGCAGACCTCAAACATTGTTCAAACATGGCTTCATTGGGCTTGAGAATTGGAATGGAGTGTTTTTGCGCGCATGCCTCGATCGCTGGACCAAATGCTGAGCAGGTGAAAAGAATGCCTTTGGCTCCGTTGAGTATGGCGTATTCACTCAAACGTTCAAATCGCGTGTACATGGCCGGTGAGATCGTCTTGGCTTGGGATTGATCCCTTGAGAGGGAATCCTCCAGCAAATTGAAAAATTCAAGCTCGGGAGCCAAGCGGGCAAAAGCGCTTGCGATGGGCTCCATGGCCAAAGGGGTGGCGTGAATCAGGGCGATGCGTTTTGAGTGGCTCATTGTGCAAGGAAGTCAGAAATAAGAATGCGATAAGGCGATAAATCAACTGCTGAAACGAAGATTCGCTCGCTATCTCAGAGATTGTCTTGAGTTCAGAGGCAAGAGTGTATATTACAAGCCATGCTCTCAATAGGGAAATCAACTATTTACCAATAAGGCGCGATCTGTCACAGTAAACGGTCGATGGAGCTACGGCGGGAAAGATTTGATCTGGATCGCCAAGGAAGATATTTATAAATACTGCTCAAATAAAGAAAGATAGTACATGCTCAATGAAATGAAAAAATATGGTGGGCAGACGGTTTTTAAGCAACTGCTGCAACAATTTTTTGAAGAGGTGACCTCTCAACGAGCCATTCGCCACTATTTTTTCAATGTGGTGATGGAGAAAATGATTGAAGATCAAATCAATTACAGCCAATACATTCTCAGGAAACCCGATCGCGCCTATTTGGACGGCCCCATGCAATCTTCAACGCCAGATATTCGTGTCAGTCCCAATGTGTTCGATGATGTGTTGGTCACTCTACAAAATTTACTCACCAAGCGCAAGTTTGCCAGAGAGGATGTGAACCGCATTGCGTCCAAAATTTTGGATGTTTGTGAAGAAACTCGCAGCCAAGCCAATGACACCAACATCATGATGCTCAAGGCGGTTGATGTCTCGATTGAGAACTTGATTGCTTATTACGAAAAAAACAAAACAGATGCCCGCATCGATAACAAAATGGGCGGTGAGGTCTATACATCAAGAGGCACGACTTATCCGTTTTGGAGTCGATTGGATACAGACAAGAAAACGATCACTTTGGTGGGAAGAGCTTTTGCAAACGACCCTGGACGAGTCGCTCAATTGGAGGCGATTAAGAATTTGGCCGTTGAAAAAATCCCTTTTTTCCCTCTAGAGGTTAGGGCAACTCCTGCTGCATCTTGCATTTACTCTGAATACACTTTCTCCTACGCTTTGGGCGTTCCCACTCGATTGCTCATGAGGTGCGCGCGTGACTTTTCGTCTCTCTTTTATGAGGTGCTTAAAGTCGATAGGGACGAAGAGCTAAGAAATCTAACCCGTTGACAGCGTTGACTGATGTGCGCATTTGGTCAAACGTTTAATGCATAAGCTCCAAGCCAAAGTGTGAATCTTCACAGTTTTAAGGTCAAAACATTTTCAAGGAAAATAAGATGAAAAAAACGAAACGACTTGTCACCCCTTATCAAGCTTCAATGTGGTTGATTTGGGTTGCCATGATTGCTTGTTCTTGGAGTCTTATTGCTCACGCTCAAGCCCCAGAGCGAACCATCGATGAAATCAAGCTCGAGGCACAAGCCAGGGCCAACCGAGGTGGCTATCCGATGGGGGGCTTGGATCCCAAAGATGTTGAAAAAGCACTCTCCAATATTCGCACCCGAGACAGAGATGAATGGGCTCGCAATTGGTCGGACGTTGCCAATCGCTATGTGAGTGAGGCTCAAGCCAGCTCAGACCGTGCCAAAGCAGCGATTGCCTACAAGAAAGCCTGGCGCCTTTTCTACATGGCTCAGTGGCCAGTCCCCAACTCTGAAGGCAAGAAGCAAGCCTATGCCCAAGCCTTGAAGGCTTACGCCAATTACGCTCAGAGTTTGGATCCTCCTCTTGAAGTTGTGCAAATCCCCTTTGAGGGGAAATCATTCAGTGCCTACTTGCGACTGCCCAAGAACACCACCCAAAGGGTCCCCATGATCTTGGCCATCAGTGGGCTTGACAGCAGAAAGGAGACCGTCGCTGACAGTTATGGAGAGATTTTGTCTCACGGTGTTGGCTTCATTGCCGTTGACTCACCGGGCACAGGTCAAGCGCCAGTCAAAGTGAGCATCAATGCCGAGCGAATGTTCTCTGCTGTGCTCGATTACTTGGCGACTCTTCCTCAAGTTGACACCCAAAGGATCATCGTCTCGGGCGTGAGTTTTGGAGGCTATTGGGCCAGCAAGTTGGCCTTTGTTGAACGAAATCGATTGCTGGGCAGTGTTGCCCAGTCGCCACCCATTGATGATTTCTTCAGTGAAAAGTTTTTGCGAGAAGGCACCATGGGCAACAAAGAGTATTTGTTTGATTTGGCCCCAGCTTTCATCAATGTGTTTGAGGGCGCGCAAACGGTAGACGATTTGGCGCGCTTGATGCCAGCCATGTCCCTCAAAGCCATGGGACTGCTTGGTAAAGCGACTCCTCCAATGCTGGTGGTTGGTGGCGTCAAAGACACCCAAGTGCCCATGGTGGACTTGGAACTATTGATGCGCTCTGGCGACGTGCCCAAGGACGCTTGGATCAATCCCTTGGGAGGACACTTGGGACGTGAGGCAAAAGGCTGGACCGATCCCGTCATCTTCTCCAAGGTCATCGTGCCTTGGGAATTGAGGTTGATTGAAGCGTCTTACAAAAAATAGCTTCAATTGGGTGCTTGGAATCAGTCGGGTTTGATTTTTGAGGAATGCACGACAGGTCTCCAGCGTTCCAGTTCAGTTGCAATCAATTTGCCAAAGACCTCAGGGGTGTTTGGCGTTGCCTCTGCCCCCTCTGCTTGGAGTCGAGCTTTGAGCTCAGGTGTGTTCAAGCTTGCATTGATTTGAGCATTCAATTTGGCGATCACGGCTTGGGGTGTGCCAGCAGGCGCCACAATGCCGTACCACTGATCGGCTTCAAAGTTTGCAAATTCCTTGAGCCCACTTTCTTGCACGGTGGGAATTTCAGGAAAGCTGCTCAGGCGGTTTTTGCTTGACACAGCGAGCGCTTTGAGTTGTCCGCTCTTGATGAACGCCATGACCGCAGGAGCTCCAGTGAACACCAGTTCAATTTGGCCAGCAACCAAATCGGTGACTGCAGGACTTGTCCCTTTGTAGGGGACATGAACCATGGTGGTTTGGCTTTGTAATTTGAAATATTCAGTGGCCAAGTGGGCTGCGCTGCCATTACCGCCTGAGCCGTAATTGATGGCATTGGGTTTGTTGCGAAGGTATTCCACCAACTCTCGAACGTTGTTGACTGGCACGCTGGGGTGGACCACCATGATGTTGGGCACGCGTGCAATCCAAGCAACGGGCGCGAAACTTTTGATGGGGTCATAGGGCAAATTGGGGTAAATGGAGGGGGTCACGGCCAAAGTGCCAATGTGACCCATGAGCAAGGTGTAACCATCTGCAGGTGCTTTGGCCACGCGATCTGCACCTATTGAGCCACCTGCTCCAGGTACATTTTCGATCAGCACCGCTTGGCCCCAGGCTTGGCTTAACTTTTGTCCAATTGAGCGCCCCAAAATGTCGGTGCTGCCACCAGGTGTGAAAGGCACCACCAAATGAATGGCTTTGGTGGGGTAGGTTTGAGCTTGAACACTCAAGCTCAGCACCATCATGGCCAAGGACAAGCACTTGAGAAACAAATGCATGTGATTTGAAGATGAACGAGTGGCCATTGATGGGCTCCTTGTTGAATGGATGAGGACAAATCGCTTGGAAGTGGTCAATCGATCCAAGGTTGTTCAAAGTTGATCTGTGAGAATTATTTTAGGTGCATTTGGGCTTTGCACTCGGGATTGTGTAGTGTACCAAGCCACATTGCGCGTAAGTGGTTAGAATCGGGCGGAATTTAAAACAAGCTTCAAGGATTCAAGAATGTCACAACTAGCATTGACGATTGCGACCACCGATTACGATCATTTCAGGGATTTCAGAACGGGTAAAGTCAAGGCAGAGGGCATCGATTTGAATTGGCTCACCTTGGGCCATCATGAGTGTTTTGCCCGTTTTACAGCCAATCGAGAGTTCGATCTGTCCGAGCTCTCTTTTGCCAAATTTTGCACTCAAGTGACTCGCAGCGACAGTGACATCATCGGTCTGCCAGTCATTTGTTCGAGGCTCTTTAGGTTTTCCTCTTTTTATGTCAATAAAAAAAGTGGCATCAAAAGCGTCAAAGACTTGATTGGCAAGAAAATCGGCTCACCCGAGTGGGCGCACTCTGCAGCTGTGTACATGCGTGGATGGTTGCACAATGACATGGGGGTCAAGCTCCAAGATGTGCATTGGTATCAAGCGGGTGCGAACGCGCCTGGACGCGCTGAGAAGGTTGAAATCACTTTGCCTGAAGGCGTGAAGTTGACTCGCGTTGCGGACAAGTCCCTGAGTGAGATGCTCGCCAGCGGTGAAATCGATTGCGCCATCATTGCAAGACCTCCAACCTGTTTTTTGCAAAATCATCCAGACATCGTTCGACTCTTTCCTGACTATTTGGACATGGAAGAGGAGTACTTTGATCGCACCAAGGTGTGGCCCATCATGCACATCATTGCAATGAAGAAATCCATTCTTGAGGAGCACCCTTGGGTTGCAAGAAACATGTACAACGCCTTTGATGAGTCAAAGAATCGTTCACTCGAGAGGCTCTTGGATCCAGCCGTGTCTCGCTACCCATTGCCTTGGCTCACCACCTACGCGCGCAAAATGCGGGATCGTTTCAATGGTGACACTTTCCCCTTTGGCATTGAGGCCAATCGTCCCACTTGGGAGTTGATGTCTTTGTATTGCTTTCAGCAAGGCATTTCACACCGTCAATTCACACCTGAGGAGATTTTCCCCAAAGGGATCATGACCTCCGTTGTCATTTAAACCCCAACAGCAAAGGACATCACCATGAGTCAAACACCAGAATCTGGCGGACCGGTATCCGAGCAGTTGATCGCAGACTTGGCTGCAGCCAGTCGAATTTTGGCCAACCAAGGCGTGGTCGATGGCTTTGGCCATGTCTCCATGCGTCATCCCCACAACCCCAATCGCTATTTGATGTCTCGCTCAAAAGCGCCAGCCTTGGTCACGCCAGAGGACATCATTGAGTACGATTTAGAGAGCGTACCCGTGAATGCAAACGGTCGGGGCTCCTTTTTGGAGCGTTTCATTCACAGCGAAATCTACAAAGCACGTCCTGATGTTTGCTCTGTCGTTCATTCACACTCGCCCTCGGTGGTGCCTTTTGGCTTGGTCAGAATCAAAATGCAGGCCATGTTTCACAACGCGGCATTTTTAGCCAAAGAGCCAGCGGTGTTTGACATCAGCGAAAAATTTGGTGCCACTGACATGTTGGTGGGCGACACTGACAAAGGTCAAGCCCTCGCCCAGGTCATGGGCCCCAAGGATGTCGTCATGATGCGTGCCCATGGCAGTGTGGCTTGCGGACCCACCCTCCAGACTGCGGTTTTTAGGGCGGTGTACACAGAGGTCAACGCCAGAATTCAGCACATGGCTCAGGCGCTCGCACAAGGTTTACCCTTGCAAGCTTTGAGTGAGGAGGAGGGGGCGCTTGCGGATGCGGTGAACCAAAACGCTGGCATGAGAGCTTGGGATTTGTGGCGCGCTCAAGTTCGCGCTGAAGTCAATTGGTAAGTCAACAAGGAATTCAAAATGTCCGACGTAAATGAGTTAAAGCAGCAACTGGTTGACTGCATTCGAATGCTAGAGCAATCAGAGATCATTGACTACAACGGTCACGCCAGTATTCGTTTGGATGAGGGCCGCATGTTGATCAACATTGGTTCTTGTCAGCGCAGTGCTTTGACCATCGAAGACATTTGCACCATTGACATGGAAGGTAATTTGCTTGAAGGTTCGAGCAAGCCGCCTCTTGAGTTTCATTTGCATGCGGGCATTTACCGTGCCAGAGCGGATGTCAAGGCGGTGGTTCACGCCCACCCCAAGTGGTCCACTTACTTGAGCATGGTGGGACAAGCCTATGAGCCTGTTTTTGCACAAGGCTCCTTGGTCTATCCCATGCCCGTCTTGGACTCACCCAACTCCATCAACAACAAGCACATGGCCGATCGCTTGGCACAAACCTTGGGTCAAAGTGGAGCTGCACTCATGAAGGCTCACGGTGCTGTGACCGTCGGTCAAAGTTTGAAAGAAGCGTTTGTTCTTGCCAATTACATGGAGGAGAACGCGCATCGCCAGTACATGGCCATGCAAATTGGGAAACCCTATTGCTTTACGCAAGAGGAGATGACGCTGTGCCGAGAAAAGCTTTGGTCCGACGTCTTGTTCCAAAGGGCATGGGATCATTTCCTTGCCAAACTCCCCAAGCTTTGAGGAGCCCGCATGGCAACGCTTTCGATCAGGCTTGAAGACTTTTCTCAAGCAAGGCTTGTAGTTTTGGTGTGACGCTTGGGGTGATGCCAAACCAAAGCTCCCAAGCCAAGGGGCCTTGGTGCATCAGCATGCCCAAGCCACCCACGCCTTGATTGCCTCTGAGCATTGCTTTTTTGATCAATTCGGTCTCAAGTGGAGCGTAAATGATGTCTGCGACCAAAGCGTCTTGGGGCAAGTCGTCCAGCCTGAGCTCCAATGCGGGCTGACCCACCATGCCAAGGCTTGTTGCATTCACCAGTGTTTTGGTCCCTTGCAAAGCGTTCTCTCTGTCCTGCCAGGCCACGGGTTTGATGGCAGATCCAAACTGATCGGCCAGTGCTTGGGCTTTTTCGATGGATCGATTGACCAATCGAATTTCAGTTACGCCCTCTTGGAGCAGTCCGTAGCAAACGGCTCGGGCACCTCCCCCTGCGCCAATGACGGTGGCTGGACCAGCGTTCGCTCTCCACTCAGGCGACTGAGCTTTGATGTTTCTGATGAAGCCATGGGCATCGTTGTTCTTGCCAAAGAGGGATCCATCTTCTCTTGCGTGGATGCAACTCACGGCTCCCATGGCCAAAGCCGTGGGATCGATCTCGTCCAAGTACTGCATGACATTTTGTTTATGGGGAATGGTCACGTTCACGCCAGAGAAGCCCAATGCGTTGAGACCTCGAATTGCTTTTTCCAGTTTTGAGGGTTCAACGGCCAAAGGCAAATAGCGCCCGTTCAGGTTGTTCTCTTCAAGCCAGTGGTTGTGCATCAAAGGCGATCTAGAGTGCATGATGGGCCAGCCGATGACGCCTGCCAATAAAAAACGTTGATCAATTTTCATGTTTTTACTTTGAAGTGGTTAATGAGATTTCTAAATTATCGATGAGTCGGGTCTTGCCCAGTTTGGCCGCCGCCAAGCAAACCAAGTTCAAGTCTTGGCCTCTTTGGGCCAAGGTGAGATCGCTTTGTTTGACCAAGGACACGTAGTCGACTTGCCAGCCCTTTTGTGTCAGAGCTCTTGAGGCTTCAGAGGTGATGCTGGCAAAGTCCAATGTGGTGTGAAGGACATCATGAGCCACCGTTTGGAGTTGCGCCTGAAGCTCAAGGGCTTGGTGAATTTCTTGTGCATTGAGGTAATTGTTTCTTGAGCTGAGTGCCAAGCCACTTTCACTCCTTTGGGTGGGAACGCCTATGATTTGAATGGGCATGTTCAGTTGCTGCACCATTTGTTCGATGACTTTGAGTTGTTGGTAATCTTTTCGTCCAAATACTGCGACATCGGGTCTGATCATGCAAAAGAGCTTGGCCACAACGGTGCACACCCCCGTGAAAAACCCGGGTCTAAAGTGACCCTCCCACAAGTTGGCAAGCTCACTGGGGGGAATCACTTTGAAGGTTTGAGGAGTGGGATAGAGGACCGACTCATCGGGTGCGAATACGGCATCGCAACCATGCGCTTTGAGCAGTTGACAATCTTGCTCCAAAGTTCTTGGATATTGGTCAAAATCTTCGTGCGGCGCGAATTGGAGTCGATTGACAAATATGCTGGCAATCGTGAGTCCGTCACTGGAGGCAACGCTTTTTTTAGCGACATCAACCAGATGAAGATGGCCTGCATGAAGATTGCCCATGGTGGGCACGAATGCTTTTTTGTGACCCGATTGAACAAAGTGCTCAAGTTCAGCGATGGTTTTGATGATTTTCATGGAGGACAATGCGAAGAGTCAAGGTTTCACGGCTTTTATGGTTTGATGAAACGCAGCGCAAAGCGATCATCGGGCTGGGTCATTTTTGAAAAGATGGTGTCTCTGGGGTCATTGGGGTTGCGCCAATCATCGCTCTGGCTTTGGAGCACAAAGCCCACTGACTTGAAGTCCTCAATCACGGTGGCTTCATCGATCCTGTGTATGGTTTTGATGTCTTGAAGTCCAGTGCCAGGCTTGGCCGAGTGGTCAATCAAAATGAGTGTCCCCCCACTTTTGAGGGCGTTAAAGAGCGCTTGGTTCATGGTTTGTCGGTTCAAGGGCATGAAGGCAATGTCGTGGTAGGAGAGCACAAGTGTGATCAAGTCCATTTTGGGCAAGGAAGACGGAGCGGGGTCGTCAAAGGGAGTGATCAAGACTTTGATGTTGCCGGGGTTGTTGCCTAGGCGAGTGGTGAGGGCTTCTGAGGGCTTGTTCAGTTGTGCCCACACGTGACCGTTGGGTCCAGCCACCAAGCTCAACAAGGCTGTGGTGTAGCCTCCCCCAGCAGCCAAATCAAGCACGTTCATTGCGGGCTTGATTTGGGTGAATTTTAAGAATTCAACGGGTTTCCTGCCTGAATCTGCTTTTCGATCCTCTTCGCTTCTGGCGTTGTCCATGAGAATTTTGGCGTAATCAATGTCTTGAGCGTGAGGCTCAGTCACCGACAAGAGCGACAAAGCTGCGAAAGTCAATTGGAGACCAAGCCCTAAGAGGCGAGAGGTTAGGAGTTCTTTTTGCATGTTGATTCTTTCTCGATGTGCTTCTTGCTGACTCAACTCCAGCAAAGAAAGCTCAAAGCATTTGAGCTGGGGTAGGGACAAATTGTCAAAAAGCTATGGTGTAATTCAAACCACCGCGGGAAATCATTCTAAGTGCAGGGCAAAGGAATAGGGCAGCAAAATGCAAATCAAAGATCTTGAACGTTACATGCATGATCATGTGTTTGATACCTCAAGCCATTCGGCAGAAAAAGGTACAAAAATCGTCATGTGGATCTCTGCAGCCATGATGGTCATTGAAATAGTATTTGGTTGGCTCTTTAACTCAATGGCTTTGCTCGCAGATGGCTGGCACATGAGCTCTCACACCATGGCCATTGGCTTGAGTGCTTTGGCTTATGGCTATGCAAGACGTTATGCAAAAGACCCTCGCTTTGCTTTTGGCACATGGAAGATTGAGGTCCTCGGTGGATTCACCAGCGCGATCTTTTTATTGGGTGTTGCTTTGGTGATGTTCATCAGCTCCTTTGAGCGAATTTATGATCCCACCCCCATTCAATATGCCCAGGCCATCTGGATTGCAGCCTTGGGGTTGGTCGTGAATTTGATCTGCGCTTTGATTTTGGCGCGTTCAGGCGGAGGTCATGATCACCATGGTCACGGGCACGGGCACGGGCACTCACACGACCATCATGGGCACGACCATCACGGGCACGATCATCACGGACACGATCATCACGGACACGATCATCACGCCTCAAAGCCACACTTGGCCGGCACGCACACCAATTTGTCCAAATCAACCGATTTGAATTTGCGCTCGGCCTACATTCACATCTTGGCCGATGCTGCAACCTCAGTGTTGGCCATTTTCTCTTTGGCCATGGGGTGGGCCTATGGGTTCGATTGGTTGGATCCCGTGGTGGGTATCTTGGGCGCCGCTTTGATTGCGATTTGGTCCAAGAATTTGATCTCTGACAGCGCTTTGATCTTGCTCGATTGCGAGCTCAAGCATCCTAAGATGGAACAAATTCGGCATGCATTGACCCAAAATTCTACGGGCAAAGCCATGCAGGTGGTGGATTTGCATGTTTGGCGGGTTGGAAAGAATTCTTTCACCTGCGCTGTGGCCATTGTCACCTCGGATTTGAATTTAACCCCTGAGTACGTGCGCTCGCAATTGCTGGCTTTGGGTGGTGTTGCTCACACAACGATTGAGGTCAATTACGTCTGAAAAAGCCAATTTGAGGCTCAAAGGCGACTGCTCCATCGATTTCAGGCTCAAGCTAGTTTAAAATACGCTCATCTTAAAAGGAACATTGAACATGGGAAACAAGATCGTTACAGAAGCTGACCGTCAAAGAACACCAGCGCCGAAGCCTTTGCCTGGCACCAACTATCCAACTGGGGGCAGAGGTCAAAAGATCAGTCTAGAGCGCGGTGTTGCAACTCGCTCCAAGAAAAATCCTGGCAAACGCAGCCGCAAAGGCGGTTGAGCTCTCCATTGAAGACCAAATATCCAAGATTGGGTGGGTCCTCAAGCAAAGGCTGGCTTTTGAGTCGGCCTTTCTTTATTGTGTTGATCCCTTTGTGTCTTGGGTTTGCTCCATTGGGTGTGATCGCCCAAGCACAGCCTCAGCCTCAAATTTTTGCCATGAACTGTGACGTTCAAGGTGTTTGGAGTGATTCGCCAGATCAAAAGCTCCCGCCTGCTGCTGTGATCATTGAGATTCAATCGATCGGTAAAAACATTTTCATGAACCTCAAAGGTCCGAAAATGTATGAGATGCGAATCAGCAGCCTTGAGACCGAGAAAAACCAAGGCAAGAATTTGACCAACTCCGCTCACATGGGCGTGAATTCTAAAAACACAGAAACGGGTGCACTCTCTGAAATCGTGATCGAGAGAAGCAAGATATATTTACAGGCCTACAAAGACAACCCTGTGCCGGGTCGTGCGGCCAGACTCAATTTTCAAGGCCCTTGTCGCTTACCGTGAGCCCTTTTCATGGGATGCGCGCTTTTAAGGGTTAGCCCTTAAGTGTTTTTTCAACACCGCTTGAAATAGTGCATCGATGTCTCGAGTTTTCATCTCCTGTGCAACACAATGAGAGTCCACCTGTGCCAATATGGCGGTACTTCTTGGGTTCTGGTGAAGTAATTCATAGAATCCCAATTGACCGTATGCGGTTTTTTAAAATTCCTTGAAAGCTTGGATCCATGGCAGACCTACAAACGCAACCAAACAACATCACCATTGGTGAGGGTGTCACCTTCACGGGCAGCATCACCGCGCCGGGTAAGGCAACGGTGAACGGAGTGGTGACAGGGAATTTATCAGCCGATGATCTGTATGTGGGTAAAAATGGACAAGTCTCTGGCGTGGTGCGCGCCAAAGAGATTGCCGTTCACGGCAAATTGATCAAAGACATCGTTTGCCAGCACCATGTGCTCATTCACTCAACGGGTTTGGTTTCGGGTACTTTGGAGTATTCCGAGATGGAGATTTTGCGAGGTGGGCAATTCCACGGTGTGATGAAACAAAAGAGCTCACAGTCCTGATTTTTTCACGCACCCAGTTGCCTGTGCTTGTGGCCGCTTCCAGCCCCTCTTGTGTGACTCCTTTCTTTGTGCGCCCCCTAAGCGCCACACCCACTCAATTCATAACGTTTTAGATTGAAAGGCCAAAGCATGGTTGCTTTTAAATTGAATGGTAAACCGGTCAAGAGTCAGGTCGATGCGAATGAGACTTTGCTGAGTGTGCTCAGGGATGACTTTGAGATCAATGGGTCCAAATTCGGATGTGGGAGAGCTCAGTGTGGTGCCTGTACCGTCTTGGTGGACGGAGACCCTATGCGCGCCTGTGTGGCACCTCTCTCCTCTGTGGTGGGGCGCTCGGTGGTGACCCTTGAAGGTTTGAGCGAGGGCACGCGAGCGAACCGGCTGCAGCAAGCCTTCATTGATGAACAAGCTGCGCAGTGCGGTTACTGCACTTCGGGCATGATTTTGATGTCGCAAGCGCTTTTGGAGCGAAACCCCAATCCCAGCGAGCAAGAGGTCAGGCAAGCCTTGGACGCAAACCTTTGCCGCTGTGGTGCTCACAATCGCATAGTGCGCGCTGTCATGCGCGCCTCAAGGAGCAAAGCATGAGCAAAGCGATCAACATCAATCGTCGCCAAGTCCTTAAAACCGCTGGCTATTTGTCTTTGAGTTTCGCAGTGCCCTTGCAGTCTGAGCTGTCGCAAGCGGATGATTTGGGGCAAGCCACCTCTTTGCCCGGAGACCTCAAAGGCACGCCAATGCTCAACGCTTGGCTCAGGATCAATGCAGACAAGACGGTCACTCTTTTGGTGGGCAAGGTGGAGTTGGGGCAGGGCGTTTTGACCGCTGTCTCGCAAGTCTGCGCCGAGGAGCTCGATGTGGACATCGCTCGAATCCGCTTGATCTCTGGCGACACGGCTTTGGTGCCCAATGAGGGTGTGACCGCTGGATCCTTTTCGATGCCCTATTGTGCAACCGCGGTGCAGTATGCAAGTGCTGAGGTGCGCTCTATTTTGCTGGGGTTGGCCAGTCAGTCCCTCAAAGTTCCCGTGGATCAATTGAGCGTAGAGGACGGACTCATCAAGAGCTCCACTGGGTTGTCCATCAGTTACTGGGATCTCGCCTTGGGACAGTCTTTGGAGAGGAAGGCCACTGGGGCCATTAAACCCAAGGATCCCAGTCAGTACAGATACATCGGTCAATCAGTGGGTCGACTCGATTTTCCTAAAAAAATGACGGGACAAGCGATCTTTTTGCAAGAGTTGCGTCCCAAGGGAATGTTGTTTGGTCACATCGTGAGGCCACCTTCCTATCAAAGTGAGCTGCAAAGCGTGGATCTCTCAGCGGCCCAAAACATGCCGGGTGTGGTGAAGGTTGTTCAAAATGGATCTTTCCTGGGTGTGATTGCCACTCGCGAGCAACAAGCCTTGGCCGCTGCCAAAGCTCTGCAAGCCTCAGCCCGTTGGAAGCAGGCGAGCGAGTTGCCCACCCATGACGGTATCTTTGAATGGTTGCAAAAAACACCGCCACAAAAAATCATTCCGACCAAACGCCAAGTTCGTGCCACCACTGAGGTGGCCAAGAGCGTTCATGAAGCCACCTATTACAGGCCCTTTCACATGCATGCATCGATTGGCACCTCCAGTGCCATCGCAACCCTTGGGGCAGATGGTGTATTGGTCATACAAACTCACTCGCAGTCGGTGTTTGAGACGAGTTTGGCGATTGCCAAGATGCTCTCCATGGAGCCCTCCAAGGTGAGGTGTCAGCATGTGCAGGGCTCGGGCTGCTATGGACACAACATGGCAGATGATGCTGCTGCTGATGCGGCTTTGTTGGCTGTGAACGTGCCGGGTCGATCGGTCAGGCTTCAATACACCAGAGAGCAAGAACACCAGTGGGAACCCTATGGTTCGGCAATGGTGATCAAGGTTCGGGCCGCTCTTGATGACTCGGGCAATGTGCTCGATTGGAGCTTGAACTTGTGGTCCAACCCACACGGCACCAGGCCATCGGGTGAGGCTGGCAATTTGCTGTCCTCGCACTATTTGGCCAAGCCTTTTGCGCTGCCTGTGCCTGAGAACGCCGGCGCACCCAATTACGCAGCCGATCGAAATGCGATTGCTCTGTATGATTTTCCAGGGCACGAGGTGCTCACTCATTTCATCACCGAAATGCCCGTTAGAGCCTCCTCCACCCGGGGTTTGGGGGCTTATGCCAATGTTTTCTCCATTGAGTCCTTCATGGATGAGTTGGCTCACTTGAGCAAAGTTGACCCCGTTGAGTATCGCTTGCGTTCCTTGAAAGACGCGAGAGCCAAGGATGTGATCTCCAAGGCCGCCGCTTTGATTGGTTGGTCAAGCTACAAAAAGCGTCCTGGCGCTGGCATCGGTATTGGTTTTGCCAGGTACAAAAACATTGCGGCCTATTGTGCGGTTGCACTCGAGGTGGAGGTCAATGAAAAATCAGGTCGAATTCGGGTTCTGAGGGCCGTAGCAGTCGCCGACACCGGTCAGGTGGTCAATCCAGATGGCGTGAAAAACCAGATTGAAGGCGGTTTGATTCAGTCTTTGAGTTGGACTTTGAAAGAAGAGGTCAAGTTCGATCAGCACCAAATCTTGTCTCAAGACTGGTCGAGCTACCCCATTTTGACCTTCTCTGAAATTCCAAACGTGCAAGTGGAATTGATCGATCGAGCAGGAATGCCATTCTTGGGAACCGGGGAGGCAGCACAAGGCCCAACTGCCGCAGCTTTGGCCAATGCGGTCTTTCAGGCTGTTGGTGTCAGATACAGAAGGTTGCCCTTGACGCCGGATCGGGTCAAGGAAAGTCTACCCAATTCGAAATCCTAAACCCTAAACCCTAAACCCCTTAGGGTGTTCAGTCTTTCTTTGGCGCAGTCGCCTCGCTGGGCGCTGCGACTTTTGGAGGCGAGCAATCAAAGCAGACAAAGGTTGTACTGCCCAATAGTCTCTTGAAAGAGCCGTGGCTTCTCGATTTGTGGATGCCGCATTTGATGCAACTCATCGTGTCGCCCGTTCTGCCCTCAGTGCCAAAGGGAGAGCCACCTGTCTTGGATTTGTATCTCAATCCATCGTTGGAGATTTTGGTTTTATCGTCGCGTGGCATAGTCTTCTCAGTGTCTCAGTGTGTCTTCAATGGAGTGGCGCAAATGCGATTTTCAACACTTGAACACCCGATTATCCAGGGTTTTAAGTGCAAATGTTTGAAATGGGTGAGTATTTTAAGGTTAATCTTTACAAATGTGATTAAATTGGTGCCTTGGGGCGGTACATCTTAAAGAGTTGCTCCTCTGACAGGGTGAAATAGTCCCCCGGTCCGCCGCCTCTCAAAATGTGATTGGCCTTGGAGGTGTTGTAGATGCCGTTTTCGAGCAAAGACTCATCGATGTGAACCGCCACCACTTCACCAAACACCATCCATGAGTTGATGGGCGAGCCGTTGGCATCCAGCAATTGGTGAATTTGTGTGCATTTGCATTCAAAAGTCACCATCGACTCGGCAACCCTTGGGGGGGAGATGAGGGTTGATGCTTTTGGGGTCAATCCCGCCAGTTCAAACTCATTGATCTCGGGTGGGACAGCCGCACACGTTTGATTCATGGCCTCTGCCAAGGGGCGGGTCACCAAGTTCCAAACGAATTCCCGAGTTTCCTCAATGTTTCGCAGGGTGTCTTTGCGCGTATTGCTGGAAAAGCCAATGATGGGGGGTATGTAATTAAAGCCGTTGAAAAAACTGTACGGGGCCAAATTGACCTGGCCATTTGCACCCATGGAAGATATCCAGCCAATTGGACGCGGGCCAACGATGGCGTTGAAAGGGTCGTGAGGCAGACCGTGTCCTTTTTTGGGTTCGTAGGAGTAGATGCTTTTTGACATTGAGGGGTTTTTTGAGTTAAATGGAGTCAGTTGGTAAAAAATAGACTCTCGTTGCTGTATTTTGTTGGATTATAGGCTCATTTTATCGATCAATGCCCTCAAGCAGTCTTTTGATTGATGCGCCGAACAATAAATTGTATACAATCGCATGCAAATATTAAGGTGTGTGCATCGTGAGCTCGAATTTTGCAATTGAATCGATGGCTGAAGGCTTGCATTTGAGTCGGCGCCAAGTCTTGAGGCATTGTGTGGGTGCTTTGGCATTGGGGCCGCTGGTCCAAGACTGTGCTTGGTCCGCACCTGCGTCCTTGAGCGATCATTGGCCAAGTAAGCCCATCAAATTGATCGTCCCCTTTGCGCCGGGTGGCGGCAATGACACGGTGGCTCGAGCTGTAGGGGATCGACTCGCAGGTGTTTTGGGTCAAAGGATCATCATCGATAACCGTGGAGGCGGTGGGGGCACTTTGGGGGCGGAGATGGCTGTTCATGCCGAGCCTGATGGGTACACGCTCTTTTTGGGAGGCGTGGGCAGTCTGGCCATCAATCCAGCAACGCGTGAGCATCCCAGTTACGACCCCATTCGAGATTTTGCGCCTGTCTCGCTTTTGGCTGTGGCACCCTTGGTTGTGGCTTTGCACCCTTCTTTGGGCGTGTCTTCCCTGCAAGAGTTGATTCAAAAGGCGAAACAAAATCCAGGCTCCCTTGCTTACGCATCTAACGGAGTAGGGAGTTCCTCGCATTTGGCCACTGAGCTCTTTTGTTCCATGGCGGGTATTCAAATGACGCACATCCCCTACAAAGGCCTCTCGCCTGCGTTGGCGGACTTGTTGGCTGGACAAGTCAAATTGATGTTCAGCTCAAGCGTGGCGATCTTGCCCCACATCAACACAGGTCGGCTCAAAGCTGTGGCCACCACTGGGGCCAAGAGAAATTTCCTCTTTCCCGACTTGCCCACCTTGGCAGAGTCAGGTCTTGCTGGTTACAGGGCGAGTTCATGGTATGGCATTTTGGCGCCTGCTCAAACCCCTTTGAAAATTGTAGAGCGACTCAATGCTGGCATTGAGAGCTTCATCTCCAAAGATGATTTCAAACAAGCCTTGAGCTCAGAGGGTGCCGATGCGGTGGGAGGAACTCCTGAGCAGTTTTCGCTCTTCATCAAAGAGGAGCTCGAGCGCATGAGAGTGTTGGTGAAAAAAATCCATCTCAGCATGGATTGAATGGTTTTGATTTAATTAGATTGGAAAATTTCAATGAGTGATGCAGTTCGTGATAATCCTTACACAAGGGAGTTGGCTCAATTTGTCTCTACATTAAGCTATGAGCAAATTCCTGGAGATGTCTTAAAGCGCATCAAGCTTTTGATGCTCGATTCATTGGGTTGTGCCCTGTATGGTACCCAATTGCCATGGAGTCGAATTTTGAGAGAAACCCTCAAGAGTGTTGACTCCAGTGCCGGCGCCCAAGTCTGGGGCACGAACGAGAGATTGTCCTTGCCACATGCGGCCTTGATGAATGGAACTTTGGTGCAAGGTTTTGAGCTCGATGATGTGCACCGCCAAGGCGTGCTTCATGTGGGAGCGGTCGTGTTGCCTGCGCTTTTGGCAGTGGCTGAATCCAGAAGAAACTTGGATGGCAAGGAGTTCTTGACCAGTGCTGTGGCGGGCTACGAGGTGGGGCCTCGAGTGGGGGTCTGCATGGGGCCGGAGCACATCGCTCAAGGGTGGCACTCGGGTGCAACTTTGGGTGTTTTCTCCGCTGCAGCAGGGGCAGCCAGAGGATTGCGCTTGGATCCACATAAAACGGTTCACGCTTTGGGTGTTGCAGGCACTCAAGCGGCGGGACTCATGGCGGCCCAATATGGCTCGATGGTCAAGCGCATGCATGCGGGACGCTCATCGCAAAGTGGCTTGTATGGTGCGTTGTTGGCTGAGAGAGGTTTTACAGGCATTGAGGCCGTTTTAGAAAGCGAGTATGGAGGCTTTTGCACCACCTTCTCTCGCTCACAAGATCGATTCCAACTTGATGAGTTGGTCAAAGGGCTGGGTGAGACTTGGCAGACCATGGGCGTTGCCTTGAAGTTCTATTCTTGTGTAGGCAGCAATCACACCACGCTTGATGCCATTCGCAACATGCAAGCCAAGCATCCCTTTGGTCCAGAGGATTTGGATCACATCATGGTGAGTGGCTCACAGGTCACCATGGATCACGTGGGTTGGACTTACAAGCCTGAGGGTTTGACCTCTGCGCAGTTGAATCTCCCCTACTGCGTGGCCACCTTGCTCTTGGAGGGAGAGTGCTTTGTGGATCAATTCAAGGAAGAATTGGTGGCCGATCCCGTGAGAATGAAACTTGCCAGTTTGGTGCGCGTTCAGCACGATGAAAAAATCACCTCCATGGGCTCTAAGTTCAGACACATGGTGCACGTAGAGGTCTTCCTCAAGGACGGCACTCGACTCAAAGACACCGTAGAGTACCCAAGAGGGAGTGAGCACAACTTTGCATCAGAAGCAGATGTCGTGCATAAATTTGAACATTTGGCTGCTCAATCTTTGCCCTCTGCGCAAGTTGATCAGCTGGTGGAGTGCATGCTCAACTTGGAAAACGAAAGCGATGCGGGTCGAATCGTTGATCTGATGAAGTTGAAATGACAGCGCCAACGAAATTGACAGTTTGATTTCGTCCATTTTTCCAAATTAGGATTTTTTTTCATGACCTCACACAGCGCCACTTTGAGTGCCTTTGCGCATGATTTGAATCTTAAGAGCGTGCCCTCAAGTGTCATCTCTAGGGCCAAGGCGTGCATGGTCGATACGTTAGGGGTGAGCGTCTTTGGAAGTCAATTCCCATGGAGCCAAAGCATCAAAGCTTATGCTCAAGCTTATGGACAAGGCGGGCGCTCTCAAGTCTTTGGTACCTCGGGTTTGAGACTTCATGCACCGCAAGCGGCGCTGGCCAATGGTGCTTTTGCACATGCATTTGAGCAAGACAGTTTGAGAAAACCCGGCGCAGGCGTGCATCCGGGAGCGACCCTGTTTCCCCCTGCGTTGGCGATGTCCCAGGAGCGAAGCGCCACTGGAGCGGTTCTCTTAAAAGCCTTCATCGCATCGTGCGAAGTCATGTTTCGCATTGGCGCGTCCTCCAAGCACTCCAGCGAGCAACTGGGCTTTCACGCACCTGGACTCACTGGTCCCTATGGTGCAGCCATGGCGAGTGGTTTGGTCATGGGGCTTGACGCAAATCAATTGTGCAGCGCATTGGGTATAGCTGGATCTTTATCGGGGGGCTTGCTTGCATTTTCCAAGGCCAAACAAGGCGCAGAGGTCAAGAGGCTTCATCTAGGGCGCGCTTGTGAAAGTGGCGTGATGGCAGCCTCCTTGGCCGAGCAAGGCTTTCAAGGGCCAGAGACTGTGTTGGAGGGACAGTTTGGTTTTTTAAACAGCTTTTGTGCTCAAAGCGCTCCTGAGTTGTTGACGCATGGACTTGGGGTGGAGTGGGAGACGCTTAAGATTTGTATCAAAGCCTATGCCTGTCATGTAACGGCACACCCAGCCATTGAGTCTTTGAGAGGCTTGATGCAAGACCATCATTTGAGCGCTGAGCAAATAGAGCACCTTCGATTGGAAGTGGGGGCGAAAATTTTGAGTCACCATGACATCAGAGCCCCAAAAGACATCAAGCAAGCGCAATACAGCGTGCCATTTTGTTTGTCCTTGGCCTTGCATCACAATGTGGAGGACCCCAGCGCATTCAGCGATCAATGGGTCACAGATCCCAGGGTCCTTCGCACCTGTCGAGAGCTTGAGTTGGTGGGTTTTTCTGATGATGCGAAAAGAGGTTCTTGGGCGTCTCGCCTCACGCTCACACTCAAGAACGGACAAACTTTGGTGCGTGAGGCCGATTCTTTTTTGGGGTCACCAGAGAAGTCGCTCACCAATGAGCAGCTGAAAAAACGCTTTGAATTGCACACGGCCCATTGCAATCCAAAAGCGGTTCAGATTTGGTTCGAAGCGCTCATGGATCTGGAATCGATTGGGTCGCTCAAAGAGTTGCCAGATTTGTTTCCCATTTGAGTGTTCAGTCAAAACAAACAGACCCAAGTCACAGTCATGAAAATGTTGCCCCAACTCATGAGCAAAAGAGAATTCATCAAGGTGAGCGCTCAAGGATTGTTGCTCGCAGGCAACCTGAAGGGGGGGAATGCATCCGCTCAGACCGATTTGAGCCTCTCATACCCCATCAAGCCCATTCGATTGCTGTGCCCATTCGCGCCTGCTGGCGGTGTTGACATCACATCGCGCGCCATCGCTCAAAAACTCACCGATGCTTTGGGGCAACCCGTTTTTGTTGAAAATAAGCCCGGTGCAAATGGCACCATTGCCGTGGACTTGGCTGCCAAATCTCAGCCCGATGGCTATACCCTCACCATGGTCTCAGCGAGTCATTCAGTGAACGTCACCTTGCAAGGCCATCAGCCCTACGATCTCTTGAAGGATTTGAGTCCCATCACTCAAGCAACTGAGCAGCCCTATGTGTTGGTGATCAACCCCAATGCGCCTTTCAAAACGGTACCCGAACTCATCTCCTGGGCAAAGGCAAACCCGGGTGCTTTGAGTTATGGGTCCTCAGGCATTGGTGGTTTTAGTCACTTGGCGGGGGCACTTTTGGGCTCCATGACGGGAATCGAGATGATTCATGTTCCATACAAGGGAGGCGCCCCAGCCATGGCGGATGTCATTGGGGGACAACTGCACATGCTGTTCTCAACCCTGATTCAATCGCATGGACACATCGCATCTCAACGTTTAAGAGCCCTTGCAGTAACCACCTCACGCAGAAGCAAGGCACTGCCCAATTTGCCCACCATGAACGAGTCGGGAGTCAAAGGCTTTGAGGTTGCAGGTTGGTATGGTGTGATGGCACCTGCGCAAACGCCAAATTCCATCATCGAAAAACTCAACCGTGCCATGGTTAAGGTTCTCAAAACACCGGACATGGCCGAGCGCTTGGGGGTTGATGGATCGGAGCCCGTGGGCAGCTCTGTGCAGGAGTTTTCTGAGCACATTCGCTCAGAGGTTTTGAAGTGGCGAAAACTCATCACCGATCTTGGCTTGAAGCAAGAGTGATGACAAGGACAAAAAAAGATGGAATCATTTGAGAGTCAAGCATCAAGTCGTTTGAATGAGGGTTCTGAGCAGTCGCAAGACTCATTGGCCTATTTCTTTGCGCGTGGTGTATGCGAAATGCGCTACGAGACCTTACCCCTCAAGGCCATCGAATGGGCAAAGATGGGGATTCTTGATACCGTTGGCGTGACTCTCGCAGGCTCAAACGAGCCCTGTGCAACATTGATTGCAAAAGCCTTGTCTTTGCGTGAACAAAAGTCAAAAGAGATGGAGCGAGCTCAAGCCTCAGTTTGGGGACACAAAGTACAGTGTTCTGATTTGGATGCGGCCTTGATCAATGGAACCGCTGCTCACGCTTTGGATTTCGACGACTGCAACAACACCATGGGGGGGCACCCCTCTGCACCAATTTTGCCCGCTCTCTTTGCCTTGGCCGAGTGCAGGCCTCTTGGCGCCCAGGACTTCATCACTGCCTACATTGCAGGCTTTGAGGTGGAGACCAAATTGGCCATGACGGTTAATTTTTACCATTACACCAAGGGGTGGCATCCAACCGCGACATTGGGCGTTTTTGGCGCAGCTGCAGCTTGCTCCAAATTGCTGGGGCTGAATGTGGAGCAAACTGCCACCGCTTTGGCACTCGCTGCCTCGAGCGCTGCCGGGCTAAAGGCAAATTTCGGCACGATGACAAAACCCATGCACGTGGGAAGAAGTGCCAAAGAGGGGTTGATGTCCGCAAAATTGGCTCAAATGGGTTACACAGCCAATGCACAAAATATCTTTGAGCATCAGCAAGGATTCTTTGAAGTCTTCAATGGTGCTCCCAATTACAACCGTCAAAAAGCGCTGGATCACTGGGCAAAACCTTGGGATATTGTCGAACCAGGCATTGCCATTAAGCAGTACCCATGTTGCGGCAGCACGCATCCTGCCATTGATGCGGCCATTCAAATCAAATTGGACCACGCATTTGAAATCCATCAAATCAAAGGTGTTCGTGTGTGGATTCATGCTCGCAGGCTCACGCACACCAATCGAGCTCAACCCAATAGTGAGCTCGATGCGAAGTTCAGTTTGCAGTACGTGGTGCTGAGGGCCTTGATTGAGGGGCGTGTTGGCATTCACCACTTTGAGCAAGAACATTACCGCGACCCGCGTGTCTTGGCCTTGTTGCCTCAGGTTGAGGCTTTGGCCTATGACGATCAGATGTTTGATCCATCAAACCACTTTGCAGCCAAGGTTGAGTTGACTTTGCTAGACGGAACTGTTTTTGAAAGCCATGTCTTGCAGCCTCATGGCAGAACCTCCGCAAATCCATTGAGTGCCTTCCAATTGAGAGAGAAGTTTGAGCTGTGCGCTCAGCGTGTGCTCGGGCTCGATGGTGTGAGGTTGGCTTATGAATGGATCGATCAATTCGAGCACCAAGAGGATGTAGGAGCGCTTGGACGTATTTTTTGGAATCATTTGAAGTGAAACAGTGTTGATTAAAGGAACTTGAAAATGCAAAACGAATTCGATGTGATCGTTGTGGGCAAGGGCAACGCAGCCCTGTGCTCTGCTTTGGCTGCACACGATGTTGGAGCCAGGGTTTTGATCTTGGAGGCGGCCGCTCAAGATGAATCTGGAGGTAACAGTCGCTTTGCTGGAGGCGTGATGCGCTTTGCTTACAGCAGCGTAGAAGATTTGAAAAAAGTCACCGACATCACGGAAAAAGAAGAGGCCGAAACAGACTTTGGAACCAACACGGAGGAAGAGTATTTCGACGATCTCTTTCGATTGACGCAAAATCGCACAGATTTGGATTTGTCAGATATTTTGGTTCGGCGCAGTTTGGACACCATGGTTTGGCTCAGAAGCAAGGGTGTTCGTTTCTCGGCCAACTATGGTCGTCAATCGGGTTTGGTCAATGGGCGGCGAAAGTTTTTTGGTCGACTCCCCATTGAGGCCTCGGGAGGAGGAGCTGGATTGGTGGAGTACCTGGATAAAGCGGCGGATAAAGCCAACATCGAAATCAGATACAGCACCCGAACCACCTCTTTGATACATGAGGATGGTCAGGTCAAGGGGGTCAGAGCGGTTTGCGAGGGAAAACCTGTGGAGTACCGAGCCCAATCTGTCGTATTGGCTTGTGGTGGATTTGAAGCCAATCCCGAAATGCGCGCTCGCTACTTGGGACCTGGATGGGAGTTGGCCAAGGTTCGTGGCTCTCGCTTCAATCAAGGCGATGGACTGAAAATGGCGCTCGATATCGGAGCCGCACCTTATGGCAATTGGTCAGGTTGTCACGCTACAGGTTGGGACCGAAATGCGCCTGAGTTTGGTGATGTGAATGTGGGCGACAAGTTTCAAAAGCACAGTTACATTTTCGGCCTTCTCATCAATGCAGAGGGCAAGCGTTTCGTTGATGAAGGCTTTGATTTCCACTCGTTCACTTACGCCAAATATGGTGGTGAGGTTCTCAAGCAAACGGGTCAATTTGCTTGGCAAGTCTTCGACTCCAAGGTCAAGGATCTTTTGCGCAACGAATATCGCATCAAATTCGTGACCAAAGTGAGTGCCAACACTTTGGAGGAGTTGGCGCAAAAATTGGAAGGAGTCGATCCAAAGGCGTTTTTGAAAACGGTCAACGAATACAACGCCAACCTCAATGATGTTGCCTTTGATCACACCATCAAAGACGGCAAGAACACCAAGGACGGGGTCTATCCTCCCAAGTCAAATTGGGCACAAGCGCTCGATAAACCTCCCTACGACGCATATCAAACGACGTGTGGCATCACCTTTACTTTTGGCGGTTTGAGAACCATTGCCGATCAAGGTCAAGTTCTAGATGTTCATCTCAATCCCATTCCTGGACTATTTTGTGCAGGTGAGATGGTGGGGGGAATCTTTTACTTCAATTATCCCAGTGGAACTGGTTTGGTCTCTGGTGCGGTGTTTGGTCGAATTGCAGGTACTCATGCGGGTGAGCACGCATTGGCCAATCGAGCCTGAGTTGTAAGCAGTTTATGAGCGCCAATAAAAGATCAGCTCTGGACGCTGGCATTGAGTCCAAGAGCCAAAGAAGCGCCTTGGGCAATTCAAGCAAAGGCCTGTCTTTGGCTGAGCAAGCGCATCAAGCCATTCGTTTGGCAATCCGGCAGCGCCGTTTTCGCTCTGGGGATCGTTTGATTGAAAACGAATTGGCAGACATGCTAGGGCTATCTAGAACGCCAATCCGTGAGGCACTCTCAAGGCTTCAGGCGGAGGGCCTTGCTGAGCAGCACCCCCATCGGGGATTTACGGTGGTCGAGTTTGATCACGCCATGGTCTCAGAGTTGTACCAAATGCGTGAGGCCTTGGAGGGGACTGCCGCACGCTTGGCTGCTAAAAATGCAGATCATGCGGAGTTGTCTTTATTGGAGAGCTTGCACCTTGATTATGCACAATTGGTTCAAGGAGAGGATTCCTTGGAAATTGCTTTGAAGAACAGGCAATTTCACGAGGCGTTGATTCTTTGTGCCCACAATCGTTTTTTGCTTCGCATCATGGAGCCACTTCACGATGCATTGGGCTTGCTCGGAGAGTCCAACATGCTCGATTTAAACCGAGCCAAGGAGAATGTGGTCGATCATGCCAAGATATTGACTGCACTCATGTCCCAAGATCCAATCGGTGCAGAGTCCGCTGCCAGGGAGCACATTCAAAAAGCCTACAGCGCTCGAGTCAAGCGGATGTTTAAAAAAGAGTGACAAGCTCCAAGGGCGGTCTCAGTCCTCGGTCATCCCTGTGGTTTTGACGACATTTTGTAGGCGCGATCTTTCTTGAGCCACAAATTGTTCAAAGGACGCACGGGTTCCACCAATGGGTTCAATGCCAACTTTTTTAAGTCTCTCAGCGATGGCTGGGTTTTTCATGGCTTGATCGATGGCCACGGCCATGGCGTTCAAAATAGGCTCTGGTGTTCCCTTGGGCGCATGCAGTCCAGCCCAGTGGGCGATTTGAATGTCGGTGTAGCCTTGTTCAAATGCGGTGGGAATGTCTGGATACATGGCCAAGCGGTGGGTCCAAGTGGTGGCCAATGCTTTGACTCTGCCGCTGTTGATGAAAGGCATCACAACGATGCTGGCCTCAGAGGTGCCATCGACTTGTCCACTCACCACAGCGGTGAGAGACTCGGAGCCGCTTTTGTAAGGGATCACAGTGAGTTTTGCATCTGCTTTGATGTTGATCAATTCAGCCACGAAATGGGGAGTGCTTCCCGTGCCTGCTGTCGCAAAGTTGAGCCCTCCATTTTGCTTGGATTTGTTGATGAATTCTTTCAAGCTCGTGTAGTTGGAGGATGCTGGGACAATGATCACAGATGGCGCCAGTGCAATCATGGCGACAGGGACAAGGTCGCTGTCCTTGTAAGGCATGTTCTTTTTGATCATGCTGTTGGAGATGATGCCAGCAGCACTGATTAAAAAGGTGTACCCATCCGGAGCACTTTTGGCAACGTAGTCGGCTCCAACAGTGGCTCCTGCGCCAGGCCGGTTGTCGATCACAATCGATTCACCCAGGTGTTTGGCCGCTCCCTCTGCTCCCGCTCGAGCAATCAAATCGTTTGCACCTCCAGGGGCAAAGGGAACCACAAATTTAATGGGTTTATTGGGCCAAGCATTTTGAGCAAAAGTGCTCTGAGCAGCAAAACTGAGGACGCAGGCAAACGTTGCAATGCAAGAGGTCTTGAGAAGTGATCTGAGATTCATGAGAAACCTTTATTTAGGATGCTTCACCAAGCTCAAAGCCTGATGTGATGCCGTATGGCTCCTCAATTGAAGGAGCAGATTTTCAGAGTTTACTCTTTTAACCAGACCGCCAAACTGATTGGATTTCGGGTAGAAACCCTTGATCAGGTGTTCAGCAGTCCAACGTCTTTGACCAATTTGGTCATCAAATCATGGTCTGCCATGAATAAAGTTTTGAACTCTTCGCTGCTCAAGTGTGAGGGCTCAATGCCTTGCGACAAGAGCCTTTTCGACACCGCCTCTTCTCGGATTGCGCCGTTGATTGCGTTGTTGAGCCGTTCAACTGTTGCCTTGGGCGTTGCTGCAGGTGCCAGCAGTCCGAACCAAGATTCGAAAGCAAAATCCTTGGGCCCAGTTTCACTGATGCAAGGTATTTCGGGGTGCAGGCTTGATCTCTTCTTTGAGGTGATCCCCAACGCTTTGATGCGTGGATCTTGGAGGTAAACGCCAGCCCCTGCGGTGGGGACGATCACAGCGTGAGCTCTTGCTGCGAGTACATCATTGGCGGCTTCTTGAGTGCCTTTGTAGGGCACATGGGTCATGTCTATGCCCATTGCTTTGCAAAAATAAGCCATCGCCAAATGCGTGGAGCTTCCAATGCCTGCAGAGCTGTAATTGAGTTCTCCAGGATGCTTTTTGACATGAGCGATGAATTCACTGAGTGTTTTGGCCGGCAAACTCGTGCTCATCATCAGCACGTAGCTCTGCATTCCAATATTGGCAACTGGTGTGAACTCCTTAATGGGGTCGTAGCTGGGTTTGGCGCCCAACGCTGCGGTGATGAAGTGACTCGATGCTGCCATCAATAGTGTTTTCCCATCTGGTTCAGATTTGGATACAAATACAGTACCAATGGCCCCGCCAGCACCTTGATGACTCTCAATGATCCAATGCTCATCTAGCCTTTGGGCCATTTCTTGGTAAACGGCACGAGCGGGATACTCTCGCGCGCCACCTGGGGCAAATGGCACGACGATTCGACCAATGCCGCGGGTGTTTTGGGCATGGCTCTCAAACCCAAAAGCAGCTAGGGTAGCAAGGGTGACTAAATTTCTTCTGTCGATATTCATAACTGCTCAATTTTTTTCATTCAAATTTAAACTTCAATCATGCAAACCGAGTCGAGGGAAGAAACAAATCTTCAGGTCGATACAAGGTGGGAATGAGACCTTGTTGGTAGGAGTAGAGAATGAGCAACTCTAGCGATTTTCGATTGGCTTCAATGCCAAAAGGAGTCAGGTCTTTTCCTGCCTTGTTTGCAACGCCCGATTTGGATTTGCTCTCGAGTAGCAAACGGTAGATTTCATTGGCCATTTCTGGGTTTTTTTCAACCAAATCCGTTTTGATCATCATCATGTGATTGATGGGTACCATTTGGTGGCGCTCACCCCAAGCTTTGGCAGCTTCGTGTGGGTCAGGAATGACAGATTTGAGTCGTTCATCGTCTGGCAAATCGGTGCCAATGATGGCCGCATCGAGCTCACCGCTCATCAACATGTCAACCATGGTTTGATCGCTTCGAGCTCTCTTGAAGCCCTTGGGGTCAGGGAACTCAGCTAGATGACCGTCTTCAAAGGTGACCCACTTGATGGATCGAAGGTCAACGCCATATTCATTGCTCAATATACCTCGCACCCAAGTCACTGTGGTTTGTGCGTGCGCCCTAATGCCAATCTTCTTACCAGCCAGTTGTGAGACACCAATTCGGTTTCTTTCTTGGTTGTAGACCAGGCAGTGATGTTGATAGCGTCCAGCACCTACAACTGCTGGGATCATGGTCAAAGGCTTGTGGTAGGCGTGTGCCTGAAAAGCAGTGACCAAGGCCAATTCGGCCAAATCAAATTCAATGTTTCTGACAACGCGCTTGAAAGCTCTGTTGGGTACTTTTACATCTGCAAAGTCAAAATCTAGCCAACTCGATTGAACAGTGGCATTTTTTAACGCAGTGGTGTTGGGGTAGGTTCCTAAAAGGGTGTGAAGTGTTTGTTTCATGAGGAAATCAAATGATAAAAGTAACGAAATGTCTCAGGCAATCACAGGCCTGCAATGTTGTTCAAGCTGGGGTAGAGTTGATGTGCTGTTTTGGAGAAAATCCACTCTCGATCGCTCAAGCTGAGTTCAGCTGTGGCCTCAATGCCCTCTTGGAGTTGCTCAGCGAGGGTGCGGTTGCAAGCTGGGAAGTTAGAACCCCAAGCAATGCGTGAAGCACCAAAAACTTGAACTGCTTTTTGGATGAATTCGGCTTGAGTGGATTTACCTAAAAGTGAGTCTCTAACATTGTGTGTGGTGTATTTGAAGTGCAGACCCTTAAAGCGAGCCAAATCAAAGAGGCTTTGAGCTTGTGCGAAGGGGAATCCGTCGCTGAGTTCAGGTCTGGCAAAGTGGTCAAGCAAAACAACGGCTTTTGGAAAGTGAGTCAATAGATTGGCAACTGAGGGTAGCCCGTTGGAGCGAAGTTGTACGCAAATGGGGATTTGTTTTTCGCTGATCCAGTCCCACAAAGGAAAAGCTTTTGGGTCATCGAGTCGCTTGTTGTCATCTGCGGCAGTATGACCTGCGATGAATACACGAACGCCCGTGACACCTAGTTTTAACCAGTGCTCCAAGTGTTCGATTGCTTTGGGATCGAGAAAATCAACACTGCAAACACCGATGAAGCAGTTGGGGCTTGTCTTGACGCTGTGCGCAACGTAGCTGCTGTCATGACCATAGCAAGTGGAGGCTTGTACCAGGACCGACTTGGAGATGCCTGCGTTGAGCATTTCTTTTTGCATCCCATCAACGTTCACAGGTCTTTCTCTGGACCAGTCAGACTGCTTGCCACCGATGGAGTCGGCAATCGGAAATTGCGCTTGGTCTTGCGAAATGACATGACAATGGGTGTCAACAATGTGCTGGATCTCTGTTTTCATAGGGTGGAGTTGAATTAAAGTAAAAATGAAGTTTTAAAAAATATGTTGTCACCAGACCGTTCTACGAAGGACAGTGAGTGATTAGATGAAAGCTTGGGTAATGGGGTTCAATTTGAGACCGCATTGAATGATGAATGAGCGTTTGTTATTCATACCAGTAGAGCAGCATTGCAAAAGAGGTGATCTGTCAGATTGGATTGCAAAGGTTCTCTTTTGCAAAGTCATGAGTTCAGATGTGAGCCACTTGTTACATGAAGCGGTGAGTTCCTCAATTGTGTGGTTCAGCCGATCCGAATGGCTTGCAAAGATCAGACTGTTGGGAAGGCAGAGTATATCGCCAAACAAATTGGGGGTGACAATGAAACCAGCATGTTGTGAATGCGTAAAGAGGATTGGGTGCTTAATCTTCTTTCAACACAATGGTGCTTGGTAGTCTTTTTTCAACCGAGAAACGGATCAGTGCAGCGGTGCGATAAATACCGTGTGCAAATTTTCCATACGGTAAGGTTAAAAACATTGCCATCACGCTTGCCAAGTGTGAAGCCAGTAAGATGGGAAGGGCTTGCGAGTGTCCGCCGATCCAAAGCAGCAAGCCCGTGCTTGAGACCAAAATCAACAATGCGATGAACCCCAAATCCATTGGTTTTTGTCTCAAATCGCCATGGTCTTTGTGACGTGTAAGGTTCAAATAGCCTAAGCCGGTGGCTCCAACCAAAAGGCTAAGTCCTCCAACAACCCCCAAAATTTTGGGTATGGTGTTCAATCCATATGGAGCCTCGAATCCAAGCAGGTAGTGGTCAAGAGTGGCCACACTGGTTGCAGCAAAGCACAGCAAAAAACCATAGAAGGTGAGGTGGTGCATTCTTCGTCGGGACAAGGTGAATGCATCGTCTGCATTGTTACAGCCTTCTTGGTGTCCTCCATCTAAGTACTTCAGGGTTGCTGCGTTGTGGGTGGCTTCAGCCAACTCCAAAGCAGACGCTGATTGGCTTGTTGTAGCCGAACTCAAGTAGCCTTGAAATCCGAGCAGTCCCATGGTCAAGGCTAGGATGTCGAACAAAAACACAGGTGCAAACAATTTCACCATGGTGCTGTGGTCCATCAATTGATAGAACTGATTTGCAAAAGGCGTCGATTGGGTATCGATCACGACCAACTTGATGAAAACGGTGAGTGCAAGAGACAAACACAAGGATAGCCACAGACCATTTTTTGAATATGTTTTACCCATGAAATGAGGCCAGGCAAATTGCTCATACGTTTTCAGACGCACTTGTGCCATGACTTGCGGGATGTTGACACCGAAATCGTGAGGTGGTGCATATTGGCAAGCATGCAAACAGGCACCACAGTTGTGGCACAAATTGGCCATGTAGTGGACGTCACTTTCAGCAAAGCTCAGGCGACGTGTCATTGCAGGAAACACGGCGCAAAAGCTCTCACAATAGCGACAAGCATTGCAAATTTGAAGTTGCCTAGCTGCTTGTGCTTCAGCTGAAACATGCTGCGTATTTTGCGCAATGGCCTTAGCCTCTTCGACGAGTTGATGGAGCACTTGCATAGACTGACTCTTTTACTGCGGTTGTTTTGAGTGGAAGGGGCGCTTGTTCAAACTTCGACTTTGCCAAATGCTTTGGCGTAAAGAGCAGCCTGGCTGCCAGCGATTCGACCAAAAGCAGTGCCAATGGTCATGCCCACTCCGGCGGTGTAGCCCTTTCCAAGAACGTTGCCTGACATGATTTCTCCTGCAACAAAGAGATTGGGGCTGGCTTGGCCAGAGAAATGAACAGCGGTGGTTTTGTCTGTTTTCGGACCAAGGTATGTGAAGGTGACCCCAGGCTTGAGCGGGTAGGCGTAAAAAGGCCCCTGATTGATGGGGATTGCCCAATGGCTCTTGACTGGCAAGATGCCCTTGGTGACGCAGTCATCAAGTTGGGTGTGGTCGAATTTTCCCTTTTGACAGGCTTGGTTGAAGTCATTCATGGTTTGCATGAAAGTGTTCACATCCAAACCAATTTTCAGCGCCAAATCCTCCAGCGTATTGGCTTGAGTTCCATCGAAGACGGGAGGCATGAAACGCCCAACTGCTTTGGCGTCTGTGATGGAGTATGCAATTTGTCCGGGTTGCAAGGCCACGAGTCTGCCCCAAATGGCGTATCTTTTGGGCCAGAAATCTTCACCTTCATCGTAAAAGCGTTTGCCGAACTTGTTGACCACCACACCCAGAGATACACAATCAATGCGCGTACAGATTCCACCGTCGTATAAGGGCGCCCTGGCATCAATGGCCACCATGTGAGCTTGGGTCGGGTCGCCGATCATGTCCGCTCCAAGTTCTTGGAGTTGTTTGATCATGGTTCCTTGGTTGAACCGGGTGCCCCGAACCAAGAAGTTGTCCGCGGGGTATTCACCCCATTCATTTTGTCCCCATGCTTGCCTCAACCAGGGAATGTTGGATTCAAATCCGCCGCAGGCCAAAACGCAACTTTTTGCAAAAACTTCTTCCTCTCGTGATTCATCCTCTCCCAATTGATGGGAGACGATGGCGGAGATGAATCGACCGTCGTTGACATTCAAGCGGGTCACCGTGGCTTGATAATCAATTTGAACACCGAGATTTTGAGCGCTGCGAAAGTAAGCGTTCACCAACGCTTTGCCTCCACCCATGAAAAAAGCATTGGTTCTGGCGGTATGCAAGGCGCCCGAGAGTGAGGGTTGAAAACGAACGCCATGCTTTTGCATCCATGGTCTGCAAGTTGATGAGTCTCGAATGGCAATTCTTGCCATCTCTTCATTGGTGAGTCCTCCTGTCACTTTCAGTAAATCTTGCCAAAACTCCTCCTCAGGGTAGGAATCCACCAAGACATCTTGAGGTTCATCATGCATGCAGCGAAGGTTTCGAGTGTGAGAGGAATTGCCGCCTCGCCATTCTTTGGGTGCAGACTCAAGTAAACGCACCGAGCAACCTGCCTCAGCAGCCATCAAAGCTGCGCAAAGCGCTGCGTTGCCTCCACCGACCACCAAGACATCAACCGATTTATGCTTTAACAAAGTTGAGCTCCTAGAAAACGAAAGCTGAAAACCTCACACCCACGACCAAGCTAAGTTCAAAATTGGTCAGCGAACTTGTTGTGCTTTCTCTCTCCAAAGTTGCCATGGACGGTCTAGGTGTTGATCGTTCATGTTGGAAGTGGCGCTCGCTTCAGCATCGCTTAAAAACTCAATCTCTCCAAGCTTCATCGACTCCAATTGAAGCTTGGCATTGGTCTCGGTGTAAATGGCGCGGTAGACCGCTTGTTTGATGGAGTGAGCAACGGCAACACTTCCGTGGCCACGCATGAGAGCAACAGTGGCAGAGCCCAAAGTATTGGCAAGCGCTTTCCCAAGTTTTTGGCTGCTGATGAGCAAATCTGAACCTTCTCCAGCACTGTGTCTGATCTCAAATATGGGCGTTGTTGAGCCTAAGAATCCACTCATGTGACATATTGGACGCAGTCTTTGAGAGGTAACCCCAAACGGAATCACAGAGGCTGAGTGAGAGTGAACAACAGAATGAATGTCTGGGCGAGCACGGTAGATCTCGCTGTGAATGTAGCGCTCAACATAAGAGGTCCGTTTTTGTTCATCGTGGATCACGCCATCCAAGTCGCACAGCAAAATATCTTGGGATTTGACCAATCCTGGGGCCATGCTTCTTGCAATGAAGAAAGTGGAGGGATCGGTTGGATTCCTCACGCTGATGTGCCCAAATCCATCTAAAAC